>JAEEGK010001778.1_pt1 | contig 53951 bp, 44 predicted proteins | sample 8958771 | NCBI WGS metagenome assembly JAEEGK01 (sample SAMN16246547, study PRJNA631951) | gut metagenome | biome: gut microbiome; feature: rumen; material: SC-attached | host: Bos | place: Iran: Karaj | collected 2018-10 | reverse complement strand
GTTGCCTATCATGTACCCCATAGATGAAACACGCTCGAAGGCATCGCCAAGAAGAATACGACTATCTATATTCAGAAAACGATCATCGTTATCAGGATACAGCTTGCCTATGTCTCCGAGAGCTGCCGCACCGAGAATTGCATCTGTCAGAGCATGCAAAGCCACATCTCCATCAGAATGAGCAATTAACCCGTACTGATACGGAATCTTTACACCGCCAATGGTTATCGGACCTTCTCCGCCAAATTTATGAACATCAAAACCGTGACCTATTCTAACAGATACCATTCTGTTCCATCCTCTTCAAAATAAACTCGGCAAGAGCCAAATCCGCCGGACGCGTAATTTTTATATTATCCGATCTGCCCTCAACCAGTACAGGCTTATATCCTGCATACTCCATTGCAGAGGCCTCATCCGTAATCTGCCAGCCTGCTTTCTGGGCTTTTTTTATGGAATCAATCAGTTCTTCTGTTCTGAACATCTGCGGTGTCAGTGCATGAAACAGAAAACAGCGATCCACAGTGCCGGTTATTGCCAGTTCCGGATCTGTGCGTTTCATAGTGTCCCTTACTGCTGTTCCCAGAATTCCTCCGCAGCCTTTTACCGCACGGTCGAGAAGAAGATCGAGATCCTTATGAGTAAGGCAGGGTCTTGCTGCATCATGAACCATAACCCACGGGGTTGAAACATACTTCAAACCGGATAAAACAGAATCAACTCTTTCCTCGCCGCCGGGAGCTCTTACAATTCTGGAATCCGAAGCACAGTCAAGCGCCGGGAAAAAATCATCATCTTCCCTGAGACAGACAATAACTTTTGAAACGTTTGGATGGCGAAGAAAAACTGAGATAGTCCTTTCTATAACGGTACTGGCGCCAATCTTCAGATACTGCTTCGGAAGAGAAGAAAGCATCCTCTTTCCAACGCCTGCGGCAGGAATAACAACATCAATGTCCATTTTTTTTCTTATCATCCTTCTGTATGATTCGAATAAAGGTTTCATCCTGCTTGATATAGCCGAAATCACCGCGGGCAATATCCTCTATTCCCTCATATCCCTCCTGAAGATCCTTTATCTCGGAGGTAATAAGATTATTGCGATCGACAAGAGTCTGATTCAACGCCTCCTGCTCCTCTATTCGTTTCTGATAGTCCTTATAGTCCTTCCATCCGTTCTTTCCGTACCAGAAATTGTACATTGTACCCATCAGAAACAGGCATAGAACAAAAGTAAACAGTTTCATAAAAACCTTCAGCCAACCTTTTCTATAATCCAAAACTGAAGCATAGAAAAATCCAGCCGGATTATGAAAAGCCGCGACGGCACGCCACGGCTTAACAAATTTAAACAAACAATCAGATAATCAATTACTGACCCTTAACAGCCTTGCGTCCAGCAAACGGAGCAGGAATACCCTTAGCGGCGAGTTCTTCCTCAATGCGGATCAGCTGATTGTACTTGGCCATACGATCAGAACGGCTTAAAGAACCGGTCTTGATCTGACCAGCTGCGGTACCGACAGCGATATCGGCAATGGTGCAGTCCTCAGTTTCACCTGAACGGTGAGAAACAATTGCTGTATAGCCAGCCTTGTGAGCCATCTGGATTGCATCAAGAGTCTCTGAAAGAGAACCGATCTGGTTAACCTTGATAAGAATAGAATTAGCGATACCCTTCTCAATACCTTCCTTGAGGATTGATGGATTGGTTACAAACAGATCATCGCCAACGAGCTGACATCTGCCGCCAATCTTGTCAGTAAGGTACTTCCAGCCGTCCCAGTCGCCTTCAGCCTGACCGTCTTCGATGGAAATAATAGGATACTGGTTGCACAGATCTGCAAGGAAGTCAGCAAGCTCATTTGAAGAGAAATTCTTTCCTTCAGCCTTCATCTTGTAAAGCTTTGACTCCTGATCATAGAACTCGGAAGAAGCACAGTCCATAGCCAGTGTTACATCCTCACCGAACTTGTAACCAGCTTTTTCTACAGCTTCCTTGATGGCAGCCATAGCCTTTGCGGTACCGCCCAGCTTAGGAGCATAACCACCTTCATCACCGACAGTGGTAGGCTGACCAAGGGCCTTGAGAACCTTTGCAAGCTCGTGGAAAATTTCAGCACCCATACGGATAGCTTCCTTAACAGTCTTGGCTCCTACAGGCTGAACCATAAATTCCTGCATATCCATAGACCAGGCAGCATGTGCACCGCCGTTGATGATATTCATCATTGGAAGAGGCAATGAATAAACACCGTGAGTACCGTTAAGATCAGAAATATGCTCATAAAGAGGAACTTTCTTTGTAGCAGCGGCAGCCTTTGCCACAGCAAGGGAAACAGCAAGAATAGCATTTGCACCGAGATTCTTCTTAAACGGATCGCCATCCTTCTGAAGCATTACATTATCAACAGCGCGCTGATCAACAGGATCCATACCTACGATTGCAGGTCCGAGAATTTCATTAACATTCTTAACTGCAGTAAGAACACCCTTTCCGCCGAAACGTGACTTGTCACCATCACGGAGTTCAAGTGCCTCGCGAACACCGGTAGAAGCTCCTGAAGGAACTGCGGCACGACCCATTGAACCGTCATCAAGATAAACATCAGCCTCAACGGTAGGATTACCACGGGAATCAACTATTTCACGACCAATTACTTTTACAATCTTAGCCATTTTTTTTCCTATAAAAAATAATAAAGAAACAAAAAACAAAGCGCTTTCCGCATAACGCAGAAAACGCAAATCCCAAATCAGCTGCCAAGATGAGCTTTCTTATAATCCTTTGCAGCTTTTATAAAACTGGTAAACAGACGGTGTCCGTCACGAGGAGTCGATGTAAACTCCGGATGGAACTGAACCGCAACAAACCACGGATGACCCGGTATTTCAACAATTTCAACAAGCTTATTATCCGCAGATCTTCCACTAACTCTGATACCGTTCTCAGTAAGTCTGTCGATATATGTATTGTTCACTTCGTAGCGATGACGGTGACGCTCATAAATTACCGGTTCGCCGTAAATTTCACGAACTTTTGATCCTTCCTCAAGATTGCACTGCTGTGCACCGAGTCTCATGGTTCCGCCAAGATCCGAACCGTCTGATCTGTGTTCAACCTCGCCATCCTCGTTAACCCACTCGGTAATAAGTGCAATAACAGGATACTTACAGTTTCGATCAAACTCTGTGGAATTAGCCCCCTCAAGTCCTGCGACATGACGGGCATACTCGATAATCGCAACCTGCATGCCCAGACAGATGCCAAGATACGGGATACCATGCTCCCTGGCATACTGTGCAGCCATGATCTTGCCTTCAATGCCGCGGTTTCCGAAACCGCCTGGAACCAGGATTGCATCCAGATGTTCAAGTTCTTCCAGTCCGTTCTTTTCCAGATCCTCCGAATCAATGTAGCGAATATCCACATTAACAAGATTCTTAAGACCGGCATGCTTCAGCGCTTCATTCACAGACTTGTATGCATCATGAAGGGATACATATTTGCCCACCATGCCGACTGTTACCTCGCCGGCGGAATTTGCCTGCTGGTAGATAACCTGATCCCATTCAGACAAATCTGCTTCATGGCAATCGATTTTGAAACGATCGATAACAAACTGATCTAGCCCCTGGGACTTGAGGATCTGAGGAATCTTGTATATCGAATCAACATCTTTGAGAGAAATAACCGCCTTCTCCGGAACGTTACAGAATAAAGCTATCTTTTTCTGCTCATTGCTCGGAAGATTGCACTCGGAACGACAGATGAGAACATCAGGCTGAATACCGATGGAGAGAAGTTCTTTTACAGAATGCTGGGTAGGTTTGGTTTTGACCTCACCGGATGTCTGAAGATAAGGAACAAGAGTGAGATGCACATATATGGTGTTCTCACGTCCGAGATCAGCACCGAACTGTCTTACCGCCTCAAGAAACGGAAGTGATTCAATATCACCCACAGTACCGCCGATTTCAACTATGGCGATATCATGACCGTCTCCGCCGGCCTTTACACTGGACTTGATTTCATCCGTAATATGAGGAATAACCTGCACAGTCTTGCCTAAATACTCACCGCGGCGTTCCTTTGCAAGAACAGATGAATAAATTTTACCGGTGGTATAGTTATTATGACTGGACATTTTGGTTCGAATAAATCTCTCGTAATGTCCAAGATCAAGATCTGTTTCAGCACCGTCTTCTGTTACATAAACCTCACCGTGCTGAATCGGACTCATTGTTCCAGGATCCACATTTATATACGGATCCAGTTTAATCATTGTTACATTGAGACCGCGGGATTCAAGAAGAGTTGCCAGGGATGCTGCAGCTATTCCTTTTCCAAGGGAAGATACAACACCACCGGTTACAAAAATATACTTAGTTGCCATAAAGAACCATTATTCATACAAGCGCGTCTAAAAAACGGCTAATCCGAAAGAAACACCTTTCAGACAATCAGATATCAGATTACAGGAAGGATACTCAAACAAAAACACAGACATTCGACTCAACTGATACAGAGAATTTAAAACATTGCAGATCACAGCGCGGTCCGCAACCTGAACAGATGATCCCGTAAATACAAAACATGCCGTTCAGATATAAAAAACAAAATCCAAAATCAGAGTTTTGTCCGCCTGGTTGCCGGTTACCCACTATCCTCAATCTTAACAAGACCTTCAGGATTGTCTGACTGAGCCGTTCAGCGTTTATCCGTTAAATTAAAAAGCGGGGTGCAACTGCACTTTTTTATAATGCGCACGCTCACGCCCGTAGCGGTTATAATATATCAAAATTATTTACTCATGACAAAGAATTAATAAAGCTGATCATCAGTCTGAAATCATTTAATTTCAGTTTCCTCCGGTCCGACATCATACCATGACCTCTCAAGCAGAATATCAGCAAACACAGAATAGAACAAAGTCTGCTCCTCTATTGCCGGATTTGATACCGCAGGCATGAAACCGGCATCATCCGCAAAGTAACGCATTGTAATTTTCCGATCATTAGGCATGAGAACTCCCATGTCTCCGTCATTCCTGAGATACGCAAAAAATCCTTCATATCTAAGAAATGCCCGACCGGAAAAACTCTCAGGAGGTGAAAGAATGTCGATTCCGATCATAGGGACCGCCGCACTGATTCCCGCAAGATCTAAAACAGTTTTAGGAATATCTATCTGGCTTAAAAGTCTGCGTTCGAAACGCTGTCTGATCCCCTTTCCAGCAATGGCGGCAGGAATTTTAAACGACTTCACCGGAATCAAACTATTATCCCTGTACATGATGCCATGATTCGGCACAACCACAACAACAGTATCCTCATAGTAGCCTCTGTCCTTCAGCTTTTCTAAAAAATCCCCCATCACCTGATCGGCATAGTTGAGAGCATTCAAGGCCTCATCGCCTACATCATAGGAATAAGGAGGAAACCTGGTGGAAACAGGGTAGTCATAAGGGTAACTTCCTGCACTGGTTTTAATAACGCAGAAAAAGTTTCTGTCGTTCACATATGATTCATCCATAACATCAAGTGCAGCCCTGTATATATCTTCATCACCGGCTCCGCTGATACCGTTATACTGAAGATCGTCAAAGGATGAATAGTCCACAATCCTCGAGTAGCCGCTGTTCTCGATATAACTTCTGAAAGCTCCGCTGACATGACGATCTCCATATATGAATCCGGTGTCATAGTCGGCATAATTAAACTGCCTGACAATACTGTAGAAGCCTTCGCCTCTCAATCTGTTCATAAATGTTCCGTTTCTTGACGGGATCACACCTGATGTCAGTGCCTCAAGATTGGCTGAGGTTGATCTTGAAACAGCATACATATTAAGCAAACATAATCCTGAAAGGCAGAAACGATCAAAGTTCGATGACACATTCCGTCCGCCGAAAACTCTGGAAAACTCAGTGCCGAGAGAAGGACGGACAATCATAACAATATTCTTTCTTACGCCTTCAGAATCGGATTTAAGAATGTTCATCGTCGGACGGGACGGTGTTCTGTAGACCGGGGAATAATCAAAGCCTGTATTCTGCCGTATGCCTGCAACTATGTATTTGGCTGGTATACTGCTGCTCAACGGCTCCGGATCAGACCGGTGCTCGGTATAGGACTCAAAAAAAGAATACAGGGAATTAGGCACAAGTGCATTGCTGATGCGATTATATGAAAAAAAGCTGATGCGGTAATCAAACGTCTCTTCAGCAAACGAACCTCTTACAGAAAAAAAGACAACTGTACCAATCAGAAAAAAAGTTAAAACGGCAGAAAGGAAGCCGGCTCTTGGAGTCTCCTCCATTAATGCACTTACAAACCTGAGGAATATCATTAATCCCATAAATACTGCAGCAAGCACTCCAAGGAAAACCAAAGTAAAGCTTTCGTAAAGGAAAACCGGAAGATTGCTGCCCCAGGGAATGTCGTCAAAAAGCAAATCACCCAGACGGCAGCCGGTCATGTAAACACAGACAAAGGAAATAATTTCTGAAAGAAGAAGCAGAGTTATAAATACAACAAGATATGTATATTCAATCCTGCGAATAAATGCGGCAATCTCCTCAGGAACGACTGACATCACAAAAACAAGAAGCAGCGGAATAAGAAGCGCACAGCCTGTAACCTGAATGTCAGTGACCAGACCTGCCGAAAACAGAGAAAGAAAATGCTCACCGCTACCGCTCAGCAGCATACCTGCTCCAAGGACTCTGAAGAGAGTCATAATCAGCAGACAGGAGAGACTGAAGCAAAAAAAATGACGATAGAAAGGAAGTGCATCAATCAAAAGTTTCATATGTCACCCCCCGCTTTTGACACAAAGTACAGAAAGGAACCGTCACACAGGTTACAAGAAATGACCTTGCTACATTCTCTTTGCGCTTATCACATCATCTATCTGATTAATCTTTGAAATTATTTTGCTCAAATCACTGACATTGTAGACCTCAAGATCCACATCAATATCCGCAGTCTGGGTCTTCACATTGGACTTTGATCTGACTCCCATAACATTGACCCTTTCATTGGCAATAACAGTTGTAATATCTCTCAGAAGTCCTGGACGATCCCCTGCAATGATTCTTATGGTTATGGTATAACCCTGTGAGTAATTAACCGCCCAGTTGGCCTCTACTACTCTTTCCGGACTGTTTTTGTACTGATCGGCAAATTTAATACAGTCAACACGATGAATCGTAATACCGCGCCCGTGAGTGATAAAGCCGACGATATCATCACCCGGCACCGGCCGGCAGAACCGGCACACATGACTCAGAAGATTACCGACACCGTTGATGACAATATTACCGGAAACCTTTTCAGAGCGACTGCTTTTAACAGTCTTTTCCGTATCGTACCGATCAAGAATCTGCTGATCATCCTCTTCTGCAATGGTTGCCCGATCCTTCAGACCGAGCTCCATATAACTGATAAGCTGATTTATCTTGATGATTCCGGCACCGACATTTACAATCAAATCCTCGGTATTTGTCAGATTATAATGACCGCAGGCTCTGGACAGAGCTCCCTCAAGAGCATGCTTTTCTATCTCAAGACCGTTGCGCTCAAGCTCCTTTTCAAGTATTTCCCGTCCGGCCTCCAGATTCTTTTCCCTGTCGAGACGTTTGAACCACGCTGACACCTTGGATCTTGCCTTTGAAGTCTTTAAAAATCCGTTGTTGGGATTCAGCCAGTCACGACTCGGATTCGGTTCCTTCTGTGTCAGAATCTCAACCTGCTCACCGGTCTGAAGCTGGTAGGTAAAAGGAACAATCTTACCGTTAACCTTTGCTCCAATGCAACGGTGTCCAATCATGGAATGGATCTGATACGCCATGTCAAGAGGAGTCGCTCCATTTGGAAGATCAACAACATCACCCTTGGGAGTAAAGACATACACGCGATCTTCAAAAACCTGCGTTTTAAATTCATCCACAAGAGTACCGGATTCAACCATATCCTCCTGCCAGGAAAGAAGCTGTCTAAGCCATGCTATGCGCTCCTCATAAGGTGTGTCCGTACTGTTCTTGTTTTCCTTGTATTTCCAGTGGGCGGCCACACCAAGTTCAGCGTCCTGATGCATTTTCTCTGTTCGAATCTGAATCTCAACCGCCTTGCCGCCCCGGCCGAGAACCACGGTATGAATAGACTGGTATCCGTTCGGCTTCGGATTGGCCACGTAATCATCAAATTCCTTGGGTATGTGGTGCCAGTGTGTATGCACAATACCCAGAGCCGCATAACAGTTTGAAAGCTCCTTTGTTATAATTCTTACCGCTCTGACATCATACAGTTCGTGAAAATCAAGGTGTTTTTTCTGCATCTTGCGCCATATGCTGTATATATGCTTGGGACGTCCGTACACCTCGGCCTCGATGCCTGCCTCATCAAGAGCCTGCTTGAGTTCATCAGTAAACTCCTTAATATAGTTTTCTCTGTCAATACGTTTTTCATCAAGCAGTTCAGCTATCTGACGATACGTATCAGGGTGCAGATACCTGAATGCCAGATCCTCAAGTTCCCATTTCAGCTGACCGATGCCAAGTCTGTTGGCAAGAGGTGCATATATGGATGAAATCTCCTTTGCCGCTAGAACCCTTGTTTCCTCATCGGCATTCTTAACCTCCCTGAGATACGCAATGCGCTCAGAAAGTTTGATTACAACAGATCTGATATCCTCGACCATGGCAATAAGCATACGACGGACATTGTCAATCTGAGTCTCTGTAGCCTGCCCTCCTACACCCATATTCTGCAGAAAACGGATTGCCTCCATATCAATGGCACCCTTGAGAATAGACGACACCAGCTGAGGAAAATCCTTCTCAACCTGTTCAACTGTAATCAGCTTTTCGGTATAGTGGGTGTACAGTATTGCAACCTGCAATGTTGCAATATCCATATGGAGAGTAAGAAGGATACCTATCATCTCGGCACTTCTCTTCTGCAGCCTCTCTTCAAGTTTTTTATCCTGGCATCGCTCACTGCAGTAAGCAAAGGTTTCAAGTATGATCTGACGATCATTCTCATTTACATTGAATGATTTTTTCCATTCAGACAGACTGTATCTGACCTTGTCATGAGTTTCTCTTATTGCAACCATCGAAACGTTCCAAAAGATGATATTTTATTACAGATCCTTTTCAAAAAAAACAGTGAGTTCAAACTCCTGCTCACAAGCGGATGAATTGAAAGACAAATTAAAGCTGAACTAGCACTCACCCATTCCGTGATTTTCAGTATACCACAATACTTTTAATCCCTTGCAAAGCACTGTTTCAAAAACGTGTCCAATGATAACAAACAGTGGATTTTTCTGTCTTTTAAACAGGCGAAATCAGAGATAAAGAAAATCTGACAGCAAAAAATACTATGCTGTCTGATTCTGAAATCATTAAAATCCAGCAGTTCACACAGTTCTGCATGAACTGATTACTGCCGGACAGTGAAATTCGGAACAACAGGATAAACACGGCAAAAAACAAAGTGAAAAAATATCCATTTCTCTTCTTAACTTTGATATCCGCCGTACCCTGTGCAGTCACGGTGTTTTAAGATCAGCTATCCAGCGGTCGCTTTCCTTTTTAGCCGCCTCAAGAATATCATCCAGTTCATATAACTCGGGCTCAACATCCCTGAGTTTCTTCCCGCCTCTTAAACCGATCTCCACCAGATTACATATTTTCTGAACCCTTGGCATTCCGCAGTACGCAGCGCCGCCTGCCATCTTGTGAATTATTTTTATCATTTCAGGCTCCGGAACCGTGTCTATTCTGCTGATTACATCCTGCACCGGCTGAATAGATGAAAGAAACATCTCAAGCATTTCAAGAGCGAGTTCCTTCTTTCCTGCAGCCTGTCTGAGAGCTAGTTCAGGGTCGCGGATTGAAGAGTTTTGCCCCTGCAGAAATTCATCATGAACATCAGCCACACTGACATCGGAGATGCCGAGATCTCCTGTTTTATCGAGCAAACGATTAAGAGATGCTTCATCGATAGGCTTTGAAAGATATTCATTCATGCCAAGTTTCATAAGGCGCTCGCGCTCACCAGGAATTGCAAGTGCCGTAACAGCAACCACAGGTGTTTTAATATTGCATCCATGTTCGTCGTTGCGGATATGATTAAGAGCACTGATACCGTCCATAACCGGCATCTGAATATCCATGAAAATCAGATCATAATTTTTAGTTCGGCACATTTCTACTGCCATGGCACCGCTGCTGGCGCCATCCACCATGGTCACCTTTTCCGCAAGTAGAGTTGTTATAAGTTTCAGATTTGCCTGGTTATCATCAACCGCCAGCACACAGATATTGCGGCGAACATTGTTCTTCAGATCCGAATCATCACCGGATGTCTCAGTTTCGCAGCTCTCTGAATTATTAAGACGGCGGCAGAAACATTCCAGAAGTCGTTCCTGCAGCACCGGTTTTATCAGACATTCGAATGCTCCCATGCGTTTATAGCGATTATTGATTTCAACATCGTGTGAATTGGAAAGGACAACAAACGGAGCATCTGGAAGTGCATCAAAAATAGCAATCATCTCATTACGATCGCTGTGTTCATCAACTCCTACCATTGTTATAAAGAAATCCTGAATAGGCAGCGTTCTGACAGAATCTGCAGATGACAGAGCATACACTTTCATGTTCCAATCCTCCATAAGCTGCTTGAGCGATTCACGCGCCCACTGGTTGCCGTCTATAAGAAGAACATTCAAATTCTGCATCTGTGCAACAACCGGATTCTGTTCTCCGGGCATCTGCGCCAGTTCAAGAGGAAGTGTTGTGGCAAAAACCGAACCTCTGCCAACCTGCGACTTTACCGTTATGCCGCCACCCATCAGGTTAACAAGCTTCTGGGTAATTACAAGACCTAGTCCGGTACCTCCGAAGGTTCTAGAAATGGAATTATTCGCCTGAATAAACGGCTGGAAAAGTTTCTGCTGCTGGGAGGAACTTATTCCTATACCTGTATCCTTAACCGAAAACTCAATATATATATGCATGTCACTGTTTTCCGACTGCGCGGTTTTCTGTTCAACCGCACGCACGGTCAAATTGACAGATCCGGCTTCGGAAAACTTAACAGCGTTAGAAACAAGATTCAGAATAATCTGCTGCAGACGAAGAGGATCTCCAACTAAAAGATAAGGTATCCTGTGATCAATATAGAAAGAAAGATCAACAACCTTCTCATGAGCCGACGGAGCCATCAGCATAAGTGTCTCCTCAATTGTATCTCTTATGCTGAACGGAATTTTTTCAAAGGTCAGTTTTCCCGCCTCAAGTTTGGAAAAATCAAGAATATTATTGATTATGCTCAAGAGATTTTTCGCTGAGCGCTCGATAGTAATCAGATATTCATGCTGGGATGGAGTAAGTTTGCTTTTAAGAAGCTGCCTTGTAAAACCGATAACGCCGTTGAGGGGAGTACGCAGTTCGTGAGACATGTTGGCAAGAAATTCGGTTTTAACCCTGGCTGCCTCCTGAGCCTGCCGTTTGGCAAGTTCCAGTTCCACATTCTGAATCTCAAGCTGATCCGCCGTTTCACGCAGATCTGATGTTGCCTGATCAATATTCTGCTGCATTTCATTATGATACGCGGAAATGGATCTGGCCATACCGTTGATACCGGAACGAAGACGTTCAAGTTCTCCATACATGCCCCCGGTTATTCTGGTATCCAGCTGTCCGTCCTTAATAGAGTTGATAGCTTTTATCATTCTCTTGATCGGTTCCACAACCTCCTTGATGAGATTTGTGGCGAAAATAAGCGCAAGAACCATACCTGCCAGCACAACAAAAAGTGACAATGTCAAATCCTTGTAGAGAGCAAGAAGAGCCGGAGTTTTGTTAAGTTTGACGCACACAAAGCCCCGGACTATCAGTTCTGATGGCAGTCTGGAGTTAATCTGAATCCCTTTGATATATCCCTGTGAATCCCTTGTGATTTCAGAAAAGATCGGTGTCCTCATCACTATGTAGTTCTGAAAAAACTGGACACTTGTATAGGGAGACAGCATTTCTGTATCGCTGTCCTTGAATTTTTCCACATCGGAGGAATAGTTGGAAACGGCATAAATATTATGTGATTCATCAAGAATTGCGATGCAGTCAATTAAATCTGAATGCTTACGATGAACATAATTGATAATTTTCTTGATAATCAGCTGATCATCTTCATTGTAGGGATTTTCAAGAGCCAGAGACATGGGCTCTATAATACTCAGTCCCTCCTCAATAATACTGTTCTCTATCTGATTGTAGCGGTTGAGCATATAGTTTCCCGCAAAAAACAAACCGATAACAAAAACTGGAAGCAAGGTATAGATAATAACCCGGGAACGAAGACCGTATCTCCTGATTGCCATTTCTCCCCCTGAAAACACTGAATGGAAATACAATGTTTCAATAATACCAAAAAGTCAGGTTGCAAAAAAAACGTTTCTGAAAACCTTAATTAAAAAAAAGCAGCCGGCGGAGCATACCCGATGGGAGAGTATCAGGTTTCAACCGCCGACTGCAAACTGTCGTTAAACTTTATAACAGATCTGCAGACAGAAATACCTCACTTCAATTTAATCAGAGATGATTTGCAGAATCTGCTCGAGTAGAATTCATATGAACTCCTTTTATCATAAGGGATCACATAGTTTTCAAGAAAAGTCTCCTTGGCCTTTTCAACATAAAACCAATTCGGTGCAGTAGATCCATGCAGGCTCTCATCACTTTCCTTCAGTAACCTGGCATATTTTAAAATATTATCCCTCAGCATATTCTCAGAACAATTCTTCAACCCGTCTGACACGGCTGCGGCAATATTGACTGTGGATGAAAAAATATTTCCTGCAGTCTCAAACAAATCATCAAGAAAACTCATATATTTCTCCCCTCTTTTAAATTTTCAACCTGATCAAAACGGACCTCAGTCTCTTTTATCCGAAGATATGTATTCAACCTCTGCAGCACCGATGTCTCTGATTTTTGCCGATCCGATCATAACTATCACACCGCCTAAAACAAAAGTCCGCTAAACTCTCACATGACTGCACAGGCTGTACAATCTGCAATCTTCCGCATCGCGCTTGCAGTTTTCATTTCCAGAAAATATCTGCTCATCATTCAGCGATGATCAGGACCGAGGGCTCTCTCAATTTCATCTGCAGTAAAAGCAAACGGGTCTCTGCGGCTCTGTGCTCTCTCTCTTGCTTTAATTCGATTTATCAATGAATTGTTTTTCATAGTCCGGGATGCATTTTTCATTGCAGAGGCTGAATCTGAGCATGCACTGAACACATTTTTAACAATCTCATCAAACGTCACATCTGACGAACTCCTGCAGTCGTTTTTTCCGTATTCTGTCAGTTTTCTCATTGTCTCCTCCTTTTTGCTTTGGCCGGATAAAATCGTTTTGTCATAAACTAGTCGCGATAACGGTAATAATCCGATCCCAGAATTTCCCGAAGCATGCTATCGCTTAATGAACTGTTTTCAATCGTATCCTTAAGTTTTTCATGAGACCTGATAAGACTTCTCTGAGACGAAATTCTGACAGACTCGGCGTAATTTCTGGCCGCCTCACTGAACTCACCAACAGCATCTGCAAAATTATCCATGGTATCGACAACCGTAAGAGAACTGCGGACACGGTTTGATCTTTCAGCCGGAAGATTGCTGCTCTTAAATAATTTCATTTTCTTCTCCTATTTCATTCTTGTTTCAGATAATCCGGACATTCGTGCTTAAAAACAGCACAGCCGAGCCTTGACCGAGAGCTGTTTCTGACTGACTCCGACTGTGCGGATATTTAAACCCTGTCAGCCAGTGCTGCCATGAAGATTCATCCACTTGTCATACCTACACGAGCAGTAGAAAACATCAGTAATTTGAACGGATTGAGAATTTCCGACTGACCGATATGAAATAACGTTCCATTTCCAAATCATCACAGCAGAATCTCAAACCTGCAGCCGCTTTTATCCGCCGTATCGAGACATATACAGTTTCCGGTTAAAATTCAGACGTGCCATTCCGTCCCTAACATCATGTTCAATACAGTTAACAACAGGAACATAATTTGTGTTCAGAGTATCATCAACCAGCTCACCGTTGGCATCAATCATCAAATAACCACCCTGAAGATTATTCTCAACAACAACACTGCAGTGATCTCCAAGAGGCAGCACATGTGAACCGTCACTTAACAAGTTTATTCTCTGTCCTACATTGCGACAGATGTACTTTTCATATTCATCATTGGAAATTTTAAGCTCATAGTTATTGAAACAGCCGTTATCAAATGGAAGCATCTTGAGAATCTTCCATCGGGAAACAGGCAGACAGCGGATCTCCTCACCGATGTTCTCATCCTTGTTGAATGATGACACAACCGTATTAACCTTGATTTTGCAATCCGGATTGACCGCGCTGATCTTTTCCATAATTTCTCTCACTGAGAAACGATCAAGATATTTCCCTGTCCTCGAGCATCTTCCCAGTCTGAGCATGGTATCAGGCTCCAGGCTGTCAAGAGAAATACCGACAGTATCAAGCAGAGGAACATTTTCCCTGATCCAGCGATCTGTAATAAGAGATCCATTGGTTATCACGGAAACTCTGTGTCCAAGTTCTCTGCAGTATCTTACGAGATCAGTAAAATAAGCGGTCAGCAGGGGTTCTCCGCCAGCTATGTTGAAATAGCAGTCAGGAAACGCATTGTGACAGTTATCCACAATTTTTTTCCATTGTTCCAGTCTAAGCGATCTGCGGCAGTTAAACTTTGCAAAGCAGTGCCTGCAGCTGTAGTTGCAGTGTTCTACTATATGAAGATTGAACTTCAGTATCCCTCCGGCGCAATAGCGGGAAACCATATCAGCTTCATTTTTTCCGGCAGATGAGGTTGATTTCTTGCTGCATTTGACTAAATTTCCATTTGCTTCAATCATCTTCCTTCTCCTCCGTTCTACCAAATTAATATCAATTATCATGCCAACAATTAATATCCTTATAAATCAAGGTGATATTAATTTTATTTAGTCTGAATGTATTACATAAATAATAATATTTGTTTATTTATAATATAAACAAAGCAATTATTAATCTAAGAAAGTCCGACTACATCAAAACAGCATGAAATATTTAGATGAGATTGAATTTTGAAGAAGGGTATCACCCGAAACAGAAGATATTTACAGAAACAAAAGGCCCCGAAGAGACTCCGGAGCCGGCATGAAAAAAAAATAAAATTCTAGAAATTATATATAAAGCCTAAAGTGAACAGATTTGCTGTTTCTTTATTAAATACAGCCTTGTACCGGTGCTCACCTTCAATATAAATAACAGCATTGGAGGTTATGTTGTAATCAATACCGATATTGAAGAAATTTGAAAGAGCCTTGCGGTCGCTTCTGATACCATCAACATTCTTTGTCATTTCTCTGTCATGATTCCAGATATAGGCATATGAGCCATATATGCTGAACATCTGACCGGGGGTGGTATAGGAAAGCACTGTATTGATTCCGCTTCCTTTGTATGTCTTCTCAAGCTTGCCGTAGTTATAAACCAGGGCACCGTAAATTCCTGGAGCTCCGCGGGTACCGTAGTAAACAGATCCTGCTATTTCCTCCTTATCAGCACCAACATAAAGACCCTTGACCGGATCCCAGTTACTGTTCAAACCTTCATAATGATTATAGCCTACCCAGAAACCAAGAGGATCATCGCCGAGATCAAACTCATATCCTATACTTGTACCCGCACCGTAGCTTAAATCATCATTGGTATCCTTGAAACGGTATGAAGCGAGAAATGACAAACCTCCGTGCTTCAATTCGTAGATTGCCTGTCCGTCCTGACGTCCGCCATAGTCATTCTTACTCAGTCCCCAGTATGTAACACCTCTTTTACCCCAGTTCCAGAAAATATCTGTTACTTTGGTTGTCTTGTAGAATGCATCCTCCAAACGGCCGAATGTCAGCTTACCGAACTCATTAAAATTGAAACCGACGTAACCATAGCGAATTTTGATTTTATCCTCAACTTTATCAGTCTCCTGTGCCTGAAGATCATACAACAGATATCCGAAAACAGATACAGAATCATTGACTTTACTTGTTCCGCTGGCACCTAAACGAGCTGTACCGGCCATACGATGCTTGGCATCGGCATCATTATTCTGAAGATCTACCTTTACACGGCCAATAATATTCAGAGAAGTGTCATCTGATTTATAAACATTGGCTGCGTCAGCAGGCAAAGCGGCAACCACTACGGTTGCCGCTGTTAAATAGGAAATTAAGCTTTTGTTCATTATTATTTGTTCCTCTTGAGTATTTTTCAAACCTTTCAGTCTGTTGCGAAAGCGGTCTTTACTTATTTTTTTATTTTGACCTGCATCACAGTATGAGCATAATATAACCAAATAAAAAAAAGTCAAAGGGAAAAATAAAGGAACGGCTGTCAAAAAAAGTTTATCGGACAGCAGGATACAGGATTAAAAATACATTAACCGGGTATTTGTGCTGTTAAAAGATAAGTCGGAAGTAAAAAAGCAACTATCAAACATTCCTAAAAAAATTTGACAGCTGCCGTTATCCCCACAAAAAAAACACCAATCAGGTTTGACAGCAGAATTAGGCCACTGTCTGCACCGGTTCAGAACAGAAAGAATCAAAACCTATCTCTTTACAATGCATTTGCGAAGCAGTGCATTAAGCCTGTCCATATACGTCTGCCTTGCCTTTTTTATTTCACCGGCGTTAAATTCATCCTCCTGGACTGCTCCCTGACTGCATTTATTCATGATGACAGAAACTATATCATCAAATTCATATCTTGCCTTTCTGACTTCATCACCGACTTCTGCATCTGCACTGTTCAGAAGAACATACTCGAGAATTGATTCATTTACATTTAAAATGTTGGCACCGTCTGCATCTTCGTGATCCGCGTACTGCATTCTATCGAACTCCCACCCGCATTCAGAACAGATATCCCCGGGATTATCGAGTTCATCTCCTGCACACACAGGACAGATAATTTTACCCTTCCCGAAATTTTCATCAAAAGCTTCAACCTGATCCATAATAAATTTTTCCCCTCTAACCACTCAATGAGATAAAAAAAACGCCTGTAATTTTATTATACGGTTCTAAACAACGTTGTTTGACGAACAGTCTACCTTTTTTTCGCCAAGCCAGTATATATCAGGCTGGGATGCTCGTCCTGTCACCTCTCCGGCATTGACAAAAATTACCGTGGCCTCCGGCTCTTCGCTGATCAGCCGGGATAGATCCCTGCCAAGTGATTCAAATTCCCTGCTATTGAGGCGACAGCAGAAAACAGAATACTGAAGTCTCTGACCATGTCCCTCCAGATATTTTGCTACCTTTCTTCTCAGTTTGTCATCAGAAACATCATAAGCCACTATATAAAAATTACGCACAAACTACCTCATCTCCATACCTTTATATCGATCCAGTTCCCCACGCAGAACCTTGCAGAGTATTTTCACCTGAAGTGAAAAAACTTTTCTCCATGAAACTCTGTAATTGAAAAAAGGGTGGGTAACCAGTGTGTTAACCTTGTTTTCATACAGTCCAATGAATTTTTTTCTGGCACCATGCTTAAACCTGCAGCACGGAGCCGTTTCATTCTCACTGACAAATTCAAAATCGTCAATTTTCAGAAGATTCCTTGAAATAATTCCGATAACAAGCGAATCCACAATTATCGGTCTGAATTCCTCCATCAGGTCAAGAACAAGTGCCGGCTTGCTGCTTCGCTGACTGTGAAGAAATCCAATCCACTGATTCAGACCTTCCGATAAAACTGCAACCGTGATATCTGTCTCAAGAAGGGAATAACCGAAAGAAAGCATGCAGTTGACAGGATCCCTGGGCGGACGTCTGTTTCGATCACTGATATGGAAATCATTTCTGCACCCTTCCACATATTTTTCAAAACCTTCGAAATATAAAGCGGCAGACTCTCCCTCTATGCCAAGTATTTTCTGGGCGTATCTTGCCGCATGAACAGAGTGCTGAAGAATGGAAAGTCTTTTAAAAAGAGGAGTCAGATACTCATCCTGAACTGTTCCTCTCAAATTTCTCATCATCAAAACACGCTGATTATGTATTTTTGAAGCTATCATCTCAGCGGCAATCGATGCTGCACAGCAAGGATCAGAGGCGCAGATAATCTGACCGCGAAGCGAAACAGCGTTATGAACACCGAATTTCGGTCCGACTGTCATTCCGTAAAACCAGCCGGCAGTGGAGCGGTAAATAACGGGAACTCCGCTGTCACAAAGACGTTTTACCGCCTGTGATGTAATCTGAATCTGCCCCATAAGAACAAGATCGCGGATTTCAGTCAGAGGTTTCGATACTTTTGTATCCTCACTTGAAACAACAAGCTCATTTCCCGTGACAGATACTGTCGCTCCCTGATTTGTAACATAATATGGCTCGCGATCGTCCCTTTGAGCAAACAACCTGCGCTGAACTGTATCTGAAAGCTGATCATAGCCTGCAAGAATATTTGCTTCATCAGGAAGACATCTCTCCGCAAGAGGACACGTGTCGCATGCAGCGGAAAAATCCTTCACTACTGGCTGGCGGCTGCTTCTTATGAGTTTAAAAACACCGTTTATAAGATGTATCATCTCATTTATCATGTAGTCTGAGATTTCAACAACCTCGCACAGGGTACCCATTCTATTTCTTATAAGACCTATGCGACATACGATTTTCTGCTCCATTAGAACATAGGAATCAAAAGCCAGTTTCAGTTTGCACTCCTCCGGAGACAGATTTTTATTGAAAATCATTATTGATGCAGCTCCGGAAGGAAGAGTACACAGAGAAACATATGTTCGCAGAAGATTGTTACCGGAGACACACAGTCTGTTTTCAAGCAGAGACGCCCTGCCCCCATCTTCAAGATCAAGTTCAATATCAAGAGGAGGAAGACTATCTGTCTCTCTGGCGGAACCGGATCCATCCTCATCAGACTGCTGATCATGATATCTCAGCCAGCATTCTCTGCGGCAGCGCCTGTATGCAAGCATCATTTCAGGTGTTATGGCATATGAAACATTAATCTCACGCTGCGCAACCTTCGCAATTCTGCCAGCTTCAGCAGGATCGTCAGAATATATGTCCATAAATTCTCCAATCAAACATACTTTTTCCTTTTATCACAGTATTTTTTCAATTCATCTCTTTCAAAAAACAAAACATGACTTCATACGCAAAAAAATGTAATAAAAATAGAGTTATCTCACATATAAGAGAGATCCTTTTTTGTACGTTATGCAAAAGGAGAGGAGAAACGATATGAATGAACAAATCTCATTAAAAAACTTTGCTTCAGACTACAATAACTATCTTTCTCAGAAATTATCGATATCAAAGCTCCCGGAAAACACTTCAGGAAACGACAGTTCTGAAGGAAATACACATGACGGAAGCATAGCCGCAAAATTCGGCAGAAAAAATCCTCTCATTTTTACACCTTCGCAAATGACACTCATAGAAAAACTGAGTCAGTTTCTCGAAAATCCGCAATCAGACATTTTTATTATGAAGGGGTACGCAGGCACAGGCAAAAGTACTGTTCTGTGCCTGATTAACGATTACATGAGCACTGTTGCTAAAAAATGGCAGTACGGTCTTCTGGCTCCTACGGGACGGGCGGCCATGGTACTTAATAAAATCACCGGAAGCAACAGATGCACAACTGTGCACAGGGGAATATATGACACCCCGAGCATACGGAAAGGAACCGGATCCGCAAAGACATTCGATCACAATTTCAGCGAATCTGCGATTGAAATATCAGTAAAACACGCAGAAAAGCTGGCAGAACTATCTTCCTTCTACTCCAAATTAGATGAGAAGAAAAAGTATATCATCCCGATAAACGGCAGTTATCAGAACGACTGTAATCCGCTGCTGCTGATTTTTGACGAAGCATCAATGATTGGTAATCAGTACAGTGAAATGAATGAATTCAGATTTGGAACCGGCATGCTTCTGAACGATATTTTTCAGTTTGCATTTATCGGTGAACAAAGCCGGCACATGCACAAGATTATCTTCTGCGGAGATCCCGCACAGCTGTTTCCTGTCGGGATGAATTTCTCTCCTGCACTGAATTTTGACTATCTCAGTAGCAAACTGCAATTCAACACCGACGAGTTCGAACTTTCGGATGTGCTTCGCCAAAATTCAAACAGCACAATCCTCGCAAATGCGACCAAAATAAGAAATTCAATAAAGACAAATGATTTTTCGACACTCAAAATAGAAACAGGAAATGACGTACTGGAGCTGTCTGATACAGTGCACAGCGGGAAGACAAATACAATTCCTGCAGATATTACTGAAAACGGTTACTACAGATCCGAAATAAACGATGAAATTATCAGGATCTTCTTTGCGGCATGCCGCAACATGATTAACAGCAAAGGAGAGTTCATAACATTCAGCAACAGCGAAGCATTTGAAATCAACAAACGGGTAAGGAGACATATATACTCTGTTGCTCCGGAGCTGATTGAAGTTCGCGACAAACTTATTGTTACGCAGAACAGCTATATTTACGAGGAAATATTTCTGGCCAACGGAACTTTCGTGCAGGTTACAGAAATCCTTCCTAATTTTCATAAATTAGAAGTCAGCGTAAACATCAAGCAGAAGGACCTGTCATCAGATTATACAGGCAGTCCGTTTGTTAAATATTCAAAGAATAACGGCGATTCCTCTACTTTCACTGTAACGCTCGAAGCACAGAAGGTGCGTCTGAGAAAAAAAGAATATAACGGAGAGGTAATAACTTTCGACTGCTGGATCCTGCTCAATGATCTTACCGCCTCTGGTGCCGACATTTCCATTCCGGAAATCAGAGCACTTGAAAAAATCAAGGCTATTGCAGGCAGAGAAGACAGAAACGAAAATGAAGCTCAAAATATCTGCTTCAAGGAGGCTATCAGAGTCCGCTATGGGTATGCCATAACCTGCCATAAATCCCAGGGAAATGAATGGGATTATGTATTTCTGTACTCCCTCAACCGCCGTGCCAGAACCGGTAACGAAGAACTGTTTCACTGGTACTACACGGCTGTTACAAGGGCCAGAAAAATGCTGTTTGTCATAGATCCTGCAGATATCGGCAAATTTAACAATATTAAATTCGATGCTTCAGCCCTTAACGACTGCACTGTTACAATTCCTCATAATCCATCCGTTATTAACAATACCGGAAATCAGCAGTTCATAAACCCGCAGCATCAGACCAACGAGGACTATTTATACGATGCACCGCCTGAAATCATGCCGTTTACTCCATATGGAGACAATCTGCATAACAGCTTTTACGCCATGAACGGTAAGGAGCAGGAAGATTTTGAGCCGTTTCAACAGATAAGTACCTGCAATACAGATATTGTTTCCGCGGATCCTGATCCCGCTGTCAGCGATGAGAGCCTGCAGACGCAGGAAAATCCTGACTGGAATAAAATTCTTCTGCAGTACGGCATAGCAAAATTTGACTCGATAAACGGATGGATGGCCAGAAATGTTATAACAATTCTGAACAAATCCGGGTTATATCTGACTGATATCAAACACCACTCATACCTTGAAAAATATCACGTTTCATCCCCTTCAGATCCACAATACAAGGCTGTTATTTCAATCTACTACAACGGAAAATCTGAAATTTCAAATTTCACTATAGATCCCAAAATGTCACCGCTGCCTCAAAATGTTTTCAATGAACTGCTCTGTCTCAGAGGGCAAAGATATGTCGAAGAAAAAATCAGTGAAGGATCTGTTACACTTACTCCGAATGAACAGGAGATTCTTGATTACTTTAAAAAAATTGTCAAAAGCATTAATGCAGAAGTAAAACTTCTTAATCGCCAGCAGTATGCTCTTAAAATTGTCATACTCCGCAAACTTCATGACAGCATCGGAAATCAGAACGTGGATGAATATTGTGAAGCTACCGTTTATTACAACTCAAAGGGACAGGTATCAAACTTTCGTCCAAATCATTCCAATTCAGAAATACTAAACCGTGATATCGGAAAACTGCTGGAGAAACCGCTTCAATGATACTTCTCGAACTGATAGCAAACGCTGATCAGAACTGTTCATTCGGAAGTTTTTTTATAGATTTGCCGAGGGAAATAAGAATATTCGATCCTGCATGGCACCAGATAGTTTTAAATTATGCAAGCGACTGCGTACCTCAGAAAAAGCAGGCTATCGAATTCCTTAAATTTCTTTCAGAAAAACAACCGTCTCTGTGGAGTTACGAATCACCGCTGAAAACAAATGCGATCTGTTTTCTTTACCCCGGCGTCTATGAAGGAGATCTGGATAAACTGCAGAGCCTTATTGATACAGCCAACAGCTTTATTCCCGCCACCATAAAGATCACAAACAAAAATATCAAACCGATAGGCGGAATTTATATGCATCCCGTCGATAAGGAAGAAAAAAAGATCATCTGGCTTAAATACATTATGAAGAACTACTACTGGGATAATTATTCAGAAAATTCATGCAGACGATCAATAAACGATTCTCTGCTGAACAACAGCATACATGAATACGGTTACAAGGTGGAGAATGAAAAAGAACTCTTCACAGGAGATTTTATAAAATATGACGTAACTTCTAACTTTGATCTTCAACTGAACCAAGTTACAGTCTATTCGGATCTAATCCACAAAGTGCTGTGCAGAAATATTTTTACAGAAAATGAAAATTCAAACGAGGAGCTGGTAAGAATAATTTCAGGATACTCGCCCTGCGCAAAACATTTTGAGCAAAACAACGACCATATCCACATCTATCCCCTAGTTGGGAAGGAAAACCTAATATGCGGTTTTATCATCTGGTATCACAAGAAATTTTCAGCAAAGATTAAAAATTTTCTGAACAGAAAAATAAACATCAGCTGCTATTACGGAACCTACTCACTGACTCCGATAAACTATGCGCTGTTTATTGAAAACATTCCGTTTTTTTCTCTTTTTGCAGATACGGCAGGCAAATCCAGAATATGGCGCAGCCTCACTCCTTTCGTTCCTCCGAGGCATATAAAAAATAAAGGGAATGATACTGTAAAGGGACAGATATTAAGAGAACTGAGAAACTTCGGAATTGAAGAAAATGTAGAAGAAATTCATATTAGCAAACTGAAGAACAATAACACCATTCTCTACAGAGGCATTAGAAAGCCTATGCAGTACGTTAAATTTCACGTAAAAATAATCTTCAAAAAGGAAATATACGGACCGCTTATGCTTGGATACGGTTCCCACTACGGAATCGGATTATTCATAAATAAACCATTAATATGAAACAGGCGGGAATACAATGCATGAAATAAGGTCTGCATTCCAGACTCAGCTGAGTAGGCGTTTTTTCCACCGATGCAACATCATCAAAGATTTTATGAAAAAAGCAGAAAGAACAGAATATGTGAATTTCAGAATTCAGCGAAAACATCTGGTGCGATCTGTCGGATTACGTCGCAGCATATGCTGAAGGCAAACAGTTTTTCAGGTTAGCAACGAATCAGATACTGGGGGGGGGTAAAAGAAAATTCCGATCATCAATGGAGGTGATTAGGAATACTGTTATAACTTACGGGGAAATAAATGAGATTTCACAAGTTCCCCGTTTTGATTCAAAGAGTTATTTACTTAGAAACCGGCAAGCTGTGAGCTGTTGACACTCCACACGACCATAGCAGCATGATTTCTTCTTCGCAGACCGCTGCACAGCGAACAGCATATCACACAATCTCCAGGAGAATTGCTTACTCCGTCTTTTCTGTGGAAGCTTATATCTCCACACAGCCTGCTGTATTTGTCAGTTCAGATTACCTGACAAATACTATTATACTTATGGTCAGCCGACATTCCGCAGTAGAAAATTGATGTTTTAATTTTCTACTGCTGTTTCGTATTTTTTTGGAATGTCTTATTCTAGAAATATTTGATACATTTTTAACCATTCTTCGCCCAAAGCTTCCACGGTTCGTCGCTGGAAATCTGTAAGTCCCACGTATATGGATTTGTCTTCTGTGACCATTCTCCCTACGTTTGTAAACATTGAATAAATCCATCTTACGGTCGGATTCTGAACTTCTTTATTAACCTGATTTGGAAGCGTTTTGCTTTCTTTCTTCAGTTTCGTTCTAATGATGTATTCTGTCGCTGAATATACGAATAGACTGGTTACCATTATCATGAGTAAAGCTTCTATTCTTTCAGGCTTCTTCAGGAAGAACGAATCCATAAAGAACTGAGGATCCTTCAGGAATCTGAAACCTCTCTCAACTCTTTGCTGAGATTTATAATTCTTTAAAAGCTCTGCTGCTTTCCAGTCGTTCTCAGTGTCGTTTGTTACTATGACAAATACAGCTTTTTCATTTTTCTCTTCGGCAATTATTTCTTCGTTTCGCTCTACAGTAAGCTGAACGAAATGGTTGTAGCCGACAGGTTCAGCATCAGCTGCTCTTCTGCCTTTCTTGTAAACAGGTTCTTTTGTCACATTCAGTTCTTTCACTTTCACAAACTTGAATTTTTTGATAATTTCGTTTGTTGCCTTTAGGGCATCCGGCTCGCAACTGAAAGCTTTATGCCCATGTTTATCAAGCTTCTTTTCAAGTTCGGCAATTTCTTTGTTTACTTTGGCCTCAACTGATTTTTCAGCCCTTTTCCGAGCCTGCTGACTGTACACGCATAGAGCTTTCAGCTTCACGCCTTTGTATTCAAAGTCTGTGAGCTTTCCACTGTACTCATCGTCAATGAGCTCCATGTTGTTACTGATCACTGACGATATCAGGCCTCTTACTTCGGTAAGTCTGTTCGGTGCTCTGGTTATGTACAGAATCCCTTTTTCAGCCATATCCTTTAAATTAGGTTCTGTAAAAAGAGCTGCGTCTGCTACGAGATACCTGAAGTTGATGGCATCCTTTAAAGATTTTACCAGTGCCAGTGACGCCTGGAAGCCGGTGTTATCATTGGTGTTACCATCCTGTGGTTTCATGTATATCGGCATGCCGTGTTCATCCGTTATCATTTGCAACATGACCTGAAGCAGCTCAGGATGGGCATCACGGGAGTATCCTCTGGCAGGAGTTATCGGTTCTTTATTTAATGACGACTCATTTCCATCGTTATTTATGTTTATCAGATACCTTTCGCCAAATGAATCGTCACAGTATTTTTCCCCGTGAAGGTGAAAGGAAGTGGAGTCCATGTGTATGCATTGCACATCCTGCTTCAGCTTTTTCATGCAGGAAAGTGACAGTTCAACAAACAGGTTGGATACATCTGCCTGAAACAGTCCATCCAGCAATCTGCCGAAGGCATCATCGTTAAGATATGAAACATCAAAGTTTTCACCAAAAAGGGTCTTAACATCAACGTTTCTGAAAAATGTTGGCGACAGATACATCGGCTTTGATACGTAGCTCATGGCATTTACGAGCATGCTGACAAACAGCTGGCCATTGCTTAATTTCTGATTGTTTGACAGTTTGGGAAGTCGGTTATCAATAAATTCTTCTATACCAAGATGTCTGCATGTTGAAACTACGAGTCCGTAGTGATCTGTACTTAAAATATGAGGTCTTATACTGTTCATGAGCTTTATTTCTTCAAGTTAATTTTTCAGTATAAAACCATTAAAGCTGTACAATTAATAGTCGCACATATAAAATCTATGATACACATCACATAATTATCGATTATTTGATCAAATATTGATCAAATAATTCTTGAGATTCAACTGCGGAACGTCGGGTCAGTAATTTATCTGCACACGCTAAAAAGGCGGACAGTCATCCTCTCGGCTGAAACTGCAGGTTTTCCCGCCCGCATGGGTTATAACTACATATCAGTCCGACTTGATATACAGTTGATAAATATATCGGTGAGTTCAGGATCAAACTGAGTTCCCCTGCCCTCCTTAATAATTTCAATCGCTTTTGACTTTGGAAATGGCTCCTTGTATACACGAGGAGAAACAAGAGCATCATAAACATCAGCAAGAGCCATTACACGGGCTTCAAGAGGAATCTGTTCACCGGAAATACCTGTAGGATATCCTTTTCCGTCATAACGCTCATGATGGAAAAGAGCTATATTGTATGCTATGGAGAAATACTTTTTGTCCTCAACATTTTTTATGCTTCTCAAAATCAGATCAGCACCAAATTCCGAATGTTTTTTCATTACTTCATACTCAACCACCGTAAGTTTGCCCGGTTTATTAAGCACATTATCCGGAATTTTGATCTTGCCTACATCATGAAGCGGCGCTGCATTTTTGATCTTCTCTATATTTGCCGGAGTCAGAAAAGAATACTTAGGCAGTTTTGACATACCGACAAGAAGCATCTCAACCAGATCGGCAGTGCGGGCAATATGTCCCCCGGTGCTGGCATCTCTTTCCTCTATAACATCAGCAATGGTTCTTATCATATGCTGCTGAAGATTAACTATTCTCTGTCCCTGAGATGTTACCTGTTTCTCATACGAAACAAACATAGGTATCAGAAATACCGCTGATATAACAGCAAATCCGACAGAAACAACAAGAGAACCGTAGTCACAAAAAACAAAATATGATATTGCCGCAGAAACAAGAAGCATAGCAACAATTTTCAAACATGACACTAAAAGTCCCAATTTGAAACCGTAAACAATGTTGGTATCATCTCTCATTTCTTTTGATTGAGCATCCATTATGAAACTTCCTTTTAAAAGTCAGCGCCATCTGACACTCCACACGGCTAAAGCCGCGGGATTCCTGCTTCACAGACCGCTGCATAGCAAACTGCATCCTACCCGATCTCCAGGAGATTTGCTTAATCCAGCTTTTCAGCAAGGCTTATATTTCCGTACGCTCTACGGTATTTATCTATCCTAACCACTGACGAACATATACTATCATATTTTGGATGTTAGTCCATACTTTATCTATGCACACTAAAAAGCTGGCTATCATCCTCTCTGTTGAAACCGTGGGTTTTCCCGCCCGCACTGGTTATAAAAAAAAACAAATCGAACCAACAGGAAACTCTGCACTCAAAAATTGCGTATCAGAAGCATCGGCCGTTATCCTATAACTCAAAGTTTTCAAAACAGTCACAGACTTCATAACATATTCAATAAATCTGTTCATTCAGTCAACGCGAGTTACGTTCATTTAAAGCGCAGATTACTGTTCATATAAAAAACATGGAGTATGATTATCAGACCGCACGTGCAAAATGCCTGTCATTCTAAAAACTTTCTTATCTTCAAGATATTTTTATTATCCTTGTATTCGTAAAAAACCCCGTCCATCAGTTTCTTGACCATCAGTATGCCCAGACCTCCTGTTTCTCTATCCTCGGCAGCGAGTGATACATCAGGTTCCTCCACACGAAGAGGATTAAACTCGACTCCGGAGTCGATGAATGTCAGATCAACTGATCTCTGTGCATTATTCATGACTATCTGAACTTCGACATCACCCGGTTCCTGCTCATAAGCATAACTGGATATATTACTGAAGATCTCATCAATAACGACACATATCTGAGGCTTTATACGCTTAGGGCAGTCATACATATCAAGAAATTCTGTAGCCATAGCTGTCACCGGTTCCAGTTGATCAAGAGTTGACTTAACAGTAATGCTTCTTTGCGGCATATCCGACTCCTTCACTTCATACCTTTTGATGTAGTGAATACTCATCATTGTGATATCGTCAAACTGCGGAGCACCTTTCACAAACTTCTCCACTCCTGCATAAACAGCGTCACAGACCTGCTTCGGTGCAACATCCGGATCACGATTCAGCACATCCAGAATTTCATCAATTCCAAACAGAGCAAAATCAGTTGATGTTGCCTCTGCCACACCGTCTGTATAAAGGAAAATGCGAGAACCAGGATCTATCTTAATCTCATACTGGCGATATTTTATCCCCGGCATTCCGCCGATAACAAAATCATGTTTATCCTTTATAGCCGCATATTTTCCCTGGGAATTTTTAAGAATAGGAAACTCATGACCGGCATTGGCCGCAGTAAGTACCCCTGTTGCCAGATCAAGAATACCGAGCCAAACGGTTACAAACATCTCCTCCTTATTGTTGCGGCAGATAATCTCATTAACCTCTGTCAGAGCATTGGCTGGACTCATGCCCTCCATGGCAGCGTTTCTAAGAAGAAGTTTGGACATCATCATAAACAAAGCCGCCGGCACTCCCTTTCCTGATACATCTGCGACCATCATCACCAGATGAGAGTTATCAAGAAGGAAATAATCATAAAAATCTCCGCCCACCTCTTTTGCCGGTATCATGGCAGCATAAATATCAAAATCGTCCCGATCCGGAAAAGCGGGGTAATCACTAGGAAGCATGTCCGACTGGATACGAGTAGCAAGTGACAGTTCAGCCTCTATCCTCTCCTTCTCCGCTGTCATATCAGTAAGATGCTTTTCATATTCAGAAATGTAAAATTCCATTTTTGACATGACATTCTTCAGATGATTCATTTCAGAGACTGACTTAAAGTCAAGATGAGAGAAATGATCCGCTACATCGCTTCCTTCCTGCTTATCCCTTGCATAGTTTGAAGCAGCTTCAGCTATATCGTTGATAGGATTGACTATTCTCTTTCGAAAATAGTAAACCATTGCAGCCGCCTGAAGAATGATAATCAGAAGTACGGAAAGAGAAAACTGAACAACAAATGATTTGACGCCGCGGTACAGATCGTTGAGAGAAACATCAGCAAGAACAAAGGCTATGATTTCTTTATGTGCATTATGAATAGGATAACCGCTTGTGCAGATCCATCCCCATTTTTCAGTATTATCTATGCTGTATGTCTTAGAATCATAATCCCAGTTGATAAACTCGGAAAGTTCATTGTCCTTGACAGGTTCCCAGTCTCCCGGATACGTGGCAGTTTCCTCATTATCGTCAGGATCAACTATGTAAACAAGAGACTTGGTTTTTTCATCATAAAAACCTATATAAACACCAAAAAGATCACTGTTGTTGAGGAACCGGTGCATAAGTCTGCGAATTTTGGAATATTCATCATCCGCATATATGTCAAGATATAGATCCCGGTACTCCTTAGTAAACGTCTTCTGTCTTTCTTCCTCCGGAAGAGCATGATACCTCTGCATAACCTTTTCAACGAGAGGCTGCAGTTCATCAGTGTATTCTGTAAGAGCGACGGAGGCACTACGGGCAAGATTGTAGGAGAGTGTTATGTACTGATTGCCAAGAGCAAAAGTATACATAGCAAGGCCTATCAGCAAGGCGACGAGACCCTGAATAATTGAACCCAAAACAGTGGAACGGAAAACTATATTCGAAACAGAATGTCCGCCTTTTTCCCCGTTTCCAACAGGTTCTACAGCAGAAATTGCATCCATGAAAATAATTTTATTCTATAGTGAGAATGCCGGAAAAACCGGTAATATCAAAAATCTCCTTTATCACGTCATTTACGTGAATCACCTTCATCCCGCCTCTGGCATTCATTATCTTCTGAACTGAGAGAAGAACGCGAAGACAGGCTGACGACATATAATCAAGTTTCTCCATATCGAGTGTCAGAGTTTCTATACCTACTATTGAACTCTTCAATTCAACATCAAAATTAGGAGCTGTTATACTGTCAATACGACCTGACAAATAAATAACCAAATCTGTTCCGTTTTTTTCTTTTTCGATAATCATTTCACCACCGCCTCATATTGCATAACGGCATATCAATTCAAAAACACTAAAGCAACCTTCTGCCAAACAGTTGATTCTGCTTCAACATCAGACAAATTCACTACCTAGCGCATAGTATAATGATTGTAAGATATTTGAATGCGAGATCCCTCGCAACTTGAAAAATAAATCTGTTTTTACAGCATATGCGCCGAAAAAAGCATCACAATTCATGCAGACTGACAATCTCAAGGCTAGAATCCCTTATGAATCATAACATTAGAAAAACTGACAGCATTCTCCGGGCAAACGCCAGGGGGATGATACAGTTCACAGCCCGTCAGACTACTGTACTGTCCCTGTATCTACAGCAATCGCCAGAGCACTTCCCAGCAGAATAAATATAATCGAAAGAACAAGAAAAACCCCGGCACCGCCAAGGGATCTGATTAATGCGTACAAAGTGACAATCCGGCCATCCTGACTGCGTTTCCCAACTCCGAACATATAGAGTATGCCGATTCTGTGATCAACTGCTCTGCCTACCGGGCTGAGCGTTCCGTCCGGCTGTATTGCCTGAATGACCGGATGCTCATACATATCAACTCTGACTCCCTTTACAAAGTAGATCAGCACTATCATCGCAGCCAGGACAAACCATGCGGCACCGTATTCCAGGTGAAAATAATCCATAAACTGTTCATTTTCGCCCATATCAGCAAGTCGGAACAGCGCAGCAGGAAAAACAGGTAAAAAAATTGTAACAGCACCGTAAAAAACAACAGCAGCCCATCTTGATAAGCCGTAAAACGTGATTTTAACAGGGATAGTCTCCCCTTTTTCATTCTTCTCAAAAAAGACGGGAGTATTGTCATACGGATTTTTGATTTCCTCTGAACCGTACTCCAGTTTTTCTTCACGGCGCTCAGCTCTTACAGCTTTTGTCTTCAAAACTATATCAGTTCTGACAGCCTTCTTCCCCTGAGTCATTGCAGCAAAAATAATCGCACCAAAGACAAATCCTCCAAGAAAAAGTGCCTGGGGATCATAATCATAAAAATAACCGAAAACCAGTGTGAGAATGACTGTGTAAATTGTCGGCTCAGCGAGCCACTGATAAGATTCATTAAAACGACCGGCTGAAACGGCTATCCTTCCTGTTTGTCCGTTCATAACAGCAGTAAGTTTCTTTGTTTTTACAACATACATCGGCATCAGAGCCGGCATGACACTCATATCGCCGGTGCTAATTTCTAGGTTTACACCTCTTGTCTGCATGACTTTTTCCACCTCGGGAAGAAAATCGGCATTAACCTCATCCTTTATACGGCGATCCGCCGCTGAATCTGATATATCACAGAGTTTTACCCTCTGTCCTGCTATGTAGCCATAGTCAAAAGGACGGACATATGACCAGTCAAACGGTTCTGCTTCATTCAGAACAAGATTGTTGAGTTGTTTTGACGCATTCACGGCAATGCCGTCTATAAATCCGGCGCACTGGTAACTGCGTTCTGTTCCGTCACGGGATATCTTCGCCTGCACAGGACCTTTTACAACATAATACGGCAGATAATAACCGCAAAGTCTTCTGATATTTGACAACAGCATTCTTCCTTCAGCTGTTGAAGAATGCTCCTGTGCCCACATTTTCATTCTCTCCATAGCCTCAGCTTCCGTGATGAAAAAAGGAATAATCAATTCCGGAAGCAGTTCGGGACTGCTGAATTCACTTCTGACGAGTTTACTGCCGCAAAAATCACAGGTCTGGGATGCTAGATTATCAGTAAAAACGATCTGTGCTCCGCACGTATTGCACAAACAGCTGTGAAACTTCATACCTGCTGTTTTCACGCTAGTGCTGTCCTTCTGAAGAGTTCTCCATGAATTCACAGATTTGCGCACATCATCTATTCCCGATGTCTGCCCGCAATGAGGGCAGGCATATGACTGCGTAAGAATGTTAAACCATGCGGGAGCACCGCAGTTTCTGCAAAATATGCGAAGAGGATTACGATTGTCAGCCATATAAAAAATCCGTTGTGGTAGCTGTAGATCACTGCACTCCCATCAAGCTAAGGCCTGATGGGAGTGCCAGTGAAAATAACAGTATGCATTTACTAAAACATAACCGCAGGGCTGATCTTACACGTGCAGAATCACGGATTCTCCTGCCAGTCAAAACTATACGAAAAAATTTCTGCAGTTTTCCAATGAATCAGATCTATTCCTCTTCATATACCTGCTCATCCGGGTATTCTCCATCATCCTCCATCGGAACACCCCAACCGTCATAGACGGCGTGGAATTTACTTAGCAAAGGTTTGAAAATCTGCTGATCCCTTTCCAATTCAGCCTCAGAAATAATCATATCCCTGTATGCATCAAAGGAAAAAACAACTCGATTTCTTTCGTCCCTAAACTCCTCTGCATCAGTAACTTCAAAACCCTGTTCGTAAACAGCCACAGCAAGTTTTTCAAGAAGTTTAAAATCGTGACTGGAAAAATGGTGCTCCACGGTATATTTCTGATTCAAATCAACACCGTCGGCACGCATTTCTTCAATTATCGCAAGATTTTCCTGTTTTATCGCATCGTTCATCAGTAACTCACAAATCAGTTTTTGATCAATGTTTCATCAAGTTTAAGGTTCTCGTTATAATTAATGCCGATGCCTACAGACAAAACAGCTTTTGCTATATTCTGTGCCTCCAGCAGTGAATGCTCGTGATATGCACCGCACTGAAATCTGTTAATTCCAGGGATCTCATCCTCACTCTTGACTGCAATTATACTGTACATAGCGGATCTCCAAGCTTCTGCTATATCCTGCTCCGAGGGTTGTCCTATAACAGACATGAAGAAGCCGGTACAACTGCCCATAGGAGAAATATCAATAATTTCACCAATTTCATGATTAAGATGCTGTCTCATAAACTGAGAAAGCAAATGTTCAAGAGTGTGCATACCCTTCAGATCCATAACAGCAGCATTTGGCTGACAGAATCTCAAATCATAAACTGTAATGACATCACCCTTAGGCGTATTAAATTTTCTTGAAATTCTTACAGCCGGGGCTTTCATCTTTGTATGATCTGCGGAAAAACTTTCAATTATAGACATAGACAACTCCTAACGTTACAGTTTACATTTTTTCAATTGACTGGAATACAGCGCAGACTGGGAAGCAACCTTGCCAGCCACATTCAAAAGCCATTTCTTCCCCTTATATGACTGACGGCTGTACCCACCCCACCCTTCATGATAATTCAGATACTGGCGGTATGCATCCCATTTGGAAACCCCGTTCTTTTTATGCGATATATTCATATACCAGCCGATAAAATCAATAGCATCAGCAAAATCATCCCTGGATGACCAGGTATTGCCGGATGATTTCTGATAATTCTCCCACGCAGGATCCTGCGCCTGTGCATAACCGTACGCACTGCTGGCACGCCCTATAGGAATGAAGAGGAAATACTCCATAGGAGGTTTTGCATCCGGTACGAAGGATGACTCCTGCTTCATAATGGCCATCATAACATGAAGCGGAGCCCCCCAGCGATCTCGGGAACTCTTGGCATCCTCATACCAGTCCTCATTTTCTGTAAATATTGTGCACAGATTATTAGGATCACTTGGCATATAGGTGGAGCATCCGCCCGACAGAAACGAAAACAGCACCACCCCGAAAATGTATACTTTCATGATCTAATTATACATTTTTTTAAGATAATAACGTTTTTTACAAATCTTATTTCGTATGACTGTCGCCACATTTTCAAACATTTTCAAAACAGACAGTCATCTTTTGAAAAACAAATAAAAAAATGTTTCCGGACGGATGCAAGCTGTTCAGACTGCAGATCACATCAGAAGCTGAATCCAGGGAAAAGATAAAAAAACAGCCATACAAAAAGGCACTGCCTAAAGCAGCACCTTTATTCCAATGGCCTGAACTTATCCGTTTTTTTTTACTATGTGCGGGACAGATTCCTGCCGATAAACTTAGGGCGTTCATTAAGGATCTGTTCTATTTGCTCCTCACTCATACCCGACTTGCTAAGTCCCAGAATCTTGTATGTAATGTACGGACGGGCACTGAGAGCAATCATCATTGCCTTCATGGTTGATAAATCTCCGTTCTGAGGAGTACCGTATGCATACGTCAAAATTCCGGCACCAAGCAGATTTTTGACAGCAGGTTCATTAATCGGAAGATTAATAACACTGCGACGCTGAAGAACAAACTCTCTTAATACAGCCTTTTCCGTAAAATCCAGACACTTAATCATGTTCTGAAGACTTGACGCCTGAGATTTTGAAGAAGCCTCCTCAAAAATACTTGAGCATATGATGGTAATAATATGGCTTACAAAATAAGAAACTCCGACAACCATCCCCGCATACCAGTAATAATTATGATTGGTAATCCATCTGATACCCTCCTCTCCAACAACGCTGGCAGGAAGCATTACAATCATTCCGTTAACAAGAATGAACCAGAGCATAATCCAGTTTAATACAGCAAATCTTCCAAATCTAGAAATACATTTAGCCATTTTTTCATCTGTCAGAAATCTGACCGCCTCCAGTTATGATTTTGATAATTCATCTCTAGCAACTTATATGCCAGATATCATAAGCACTTGCAGAAACAGAGAAAAATCCGGCTCAGCGCCTGTTTGATACTCATTTTAATTTCTCAAAGGCAACAGCATACCCTGAGAGCCGATCTAAAGTTTTCAAGACGCCCGGCATGGCAGTGACAGCAGTACATACACAGGGTAACACATTAATTTTATAAAGTTTATTAGTTTTATACATAAAATAATTAAGTATTTTTAAAATTTACTATTGATTTTAAAGTTAAACTATTTTATTTTAGATCTAGGTCATATTTTTAAGACGTAGGTGCAAAAATGAAATATATACAAAAACTTGTAATGGCAGGAACTGCAGGTCTGTTTTGCTCAGCAGTTTCAGCGGCTGAATCGCAGCCTCAGCCCGATATGGTAGCCAACGGATTCATTATGATATGTGCAGCGCTTGTCATACTGATGTCCATTCCGGGAATAGCTCTTTTCTACGGTGGAATGGTTCGTTCCAAAAATATGCTGTCAATCATGATACAGTCACTTGTATGCTTCAGCTACATGTATATTCTGTGGGCAGTTTTTGGTTACTCCCTGGCTCTTGGATCAAATGACAGTTCTTTTATTCATCTTTTCTACGGTGACTTTTCAAAAATATTTTTGAAAGGTATAACGCCTGACACAGTGGATTCGAACAGTCTGACAGAACTGTGCTACTTTTCCTTCCAGGGTGCTTTTGCAGCCATAACAGCATGTCTTATCCTGGGATCATTTGCCGAAAGAATCAAATTCTCCGGTCTTCTCATAGTCATGCCGATCTGGTTCATACTGGCCTACATTCCGTCATGGCACATGGTTTGGGGCGGCGGCTGGCTGGATAGCAGTTTCGGAGTTCTCGATTTTGCAGGTGGTACTGTGGTTCATATCAACGCTTCCATATGCGGTCTTGTAGGTGCATATTTCATAGGCCGCAGAATAGGATACGGCAAGGAAAGCATGGCTCCCCACAGTCTGACCATAACCATGATAGGTACCTGCCTTCTCTGGTTCGGATGGTTTGGATTCAATGCCGGATCAAGTCTTACTCCTGACGGAATTTCTGTTCTTGCATTTACCAATACAATCCTTGCTCCGGCAGCCGGCGTGCTTTCATGGATGTGCGTAGAATGGATAAGAAGCGGTAAACCGTCAATGCTCGGTGCATGCTCGGGCGCCATAGCGGGACTGGTTGCCATAACACCAGCATGCGGATTCGTAAGTACAATGGGCGGGATCTGCATAGGAATTATCGCCGGTGCTGTATGCTACTGGGGTGTAAACGGACTTAAAAGAATGCTTAGAGTTGACGATTCACTGGACGTATTCGGTGTGCACGGAATCGGAGGAATCACAGGAGCTGTTCTGACAGGTATATTCTGTGCCCCGGAACTTGGCGGAACCGGATTTGGAAACGGCAATGACAGCATGTCACAGCAGATCTTCGGTCAGACAGTATCTGTAGTTGTTACAGTAATCTGGACGGCAGCCGTAGCCTATGCAGCTTTCTTTGCAGCGTCAAAACTCACGGGGATCAGAGTTCAGCGTGATGAGGAACGTGAAGGTCTTGATCTGGCATGCCATGGAGAAAGAGCATACAACCACTAATATACTGAACTTCCAAAAATGCAGACGGATCTGCTGAAATAACACAGGAGGCAGCAACAGCAGGTCCGTCCGGCAGAAAAGAGATCCTTATTGATAAGACTCTGACTAAAGGATAATATAAACTGGATTTTATGTTTCTATAATTTTAATAATACAGGTGATCTTAGATGAAAAGAATTACTGCAATAATTAAACCGTTCAAGCTTGATGATGTAAGAGAAGCTCTGAACGACAAGGGTATCAGCGGCATGACTGTAACTGATGTCAAAGGATTCGGCAGACAAAAAGGACATACGGAGCTATATCGCGGTGCTGAGTATGTGGTAGATTTTCTTCCAAAAACAAAACTGGAGGTTGTTGTCAAAGACGAGGATGTTGATGCATGCATCGAGGCTATAACCAAGGGCGCATATACCGGAAAAATAGGTGACGGCAAAATATTCATCAGCGATGTTGAAAGAATTATCCGCATCAGAACCGGAGAGGAAAACGAGGAAGCAATTTAAAATTCCCGAATACTGAATAGAAAATTGACCGGAGTTTAACGACTCCGTTTTTTTTGTAACGGGTGCAGCCATTTTGTCTGCAGAGATTTCGGACTCAACATTAGTTTTCTTATTTTTGCTTAATAACTTTGCCCGAAATGCTGATAATCTGTTATTCTTTACCCGTAGCTTGTCGCATGATGGTTTACTCAAAAAGCATCTGTCTCATGCAGATCGGTTTAACCGTCACACAGGATATGACGGTATTCAGTTGCTTTTCTGCAGGAAAGCCTCAATTTACAATAAGTATAAGGATATATAAATATGGATCTGATACCAAGTTTTTCAGTTGACCACACTCTCATAGTACCTGGAATCTTTATAAGCCGAGTTGATGTGCTTGGAGAGAACAAGGTTACAACCTATGACATAAGACTCAAAAGACCGAACAAAGAGCCTGTGATTGATGTGGCCGCAATGCATTCTCTTGAACACATAATAGCTACCTTCCTGCGAAATGAATCTTCCTGGAAGAACGAGATAATCTACTGGGGACCTATGGGATGTCTTACGGGTTTCTATCTGATTCTGAAAGGGAATAAATCATCGAAAGAAATATATGAACTGATACTGAGTGCATTCAAATCAGTAAATGAAGTACAGAATGTTCCCGGAGCAACTCCTGAAAACTGCGGAAACTACCTGATGCACAACCTTGACATGGCTAAATGGTATGCTGCAGAATTTGCAGACTACCTCTCAGCAAACTCCAATAACCCAAGGATATTTGAATATCCTAAAGTCGAAAGACCGGTAACTGAAGACGGACGCAATTTTTACGATTCATAACCGTCATAAAAGTTCCGTGCCAATTAAGCAGCTGGTGCTTTGTTAGCATAAATGAGGTTACCAGCTCACAGGAGATTTTGTATCTGCAGCAATAATCTCCACCATTTCCTGGATGGAAATGATTTTTCCATAACGTGAAGAACTGTCAATGCCTCTTGCTGTCATATCCGGTTCTAAATATAAAACACGTCCGCAGTTCTGAATTTTCATATTATTAAGAACTCCGTCACCGACAAATATAATAGTATCGTCAGCGGCAAGGATGGAAGATATCCGCTTAAGCTTCTTTTCCATGTCAGGCGGATCCTTATATATGTGTATCATTAAAACACCAGTTTATAATCAGCCGAATCAATAATTTTTCTGCAAAAATCAAGGGATACCGCTTTAACAGGAACAACAAAATCATCCGCAGTAAGATTACGCTCACGCAGATCCTCTTCAGATGCAAAAATTTTAGAAATTTCATACAGTTCAAGGACACCGAAAGTCCTGGCATGATCTCTGCTCAGCACGGCATCAGGCTGCTGATTTTTCTTGAGCTGATAAATACCGTCTCCAAGAAAAACTGCAGCAGGATCTTCAATAAAGGCACTCACAGCCAGGAGTGCATCCAGTCCCTCACGTCCTTTTCCTGTTCCGTGAGGAGGAGTCTGAAATATTACAACCAGTTTCATTTGAATTGCACCAGTCTGCAGCCTTCAGCAAGGAGTACAGCAAGATCTGAAAGCGATCCTATTTCAAAGCCTTTTTTCAAAGTTTCAGGTGTGACACCGCGCCGTTCTCCCGCAGAAGAACAGATAATCAGTCTTGCACCGTAAACTTCAGCAAACCTGCTCCACAGCGAAACAAGATCTGTTTCATCAGATGCGGGAGAAGTAAACTTCTGTGCATTGAGCACACCGTCTTCATAAAAGAAAACAGCAGCAACGGTATGCCTCTCCGCCGCCGCTCTTGCAAAAAGATAAGCCAGAGATGCCGATTCACTGCCATACGGGATACCGCTGACAAGCAAAACAAAATTCCGCTGTTCCATATCTTTGTCCTAAAAAAAAGGCAAGATCAAAGATCCTGCCTAATCTTGACATACTCCTCTGCCTAAAGGCAGGGGATTCCTACCAGTCACCACAGCAAGCTGCAGGCTGCTCTCGGCGGGTTCCTGCTGCCGACCGACAATACGGTTCACTTCACAAACTCTGCGGCTATGCCAGTCGTCATTGGGAAAACCGAAGTCTTTCTCCGTCAGAAAGAAAGATTAAATCTGATTTTATGCCTTGCATTCTCACCCTAAAGACGCGATTTTACAGCACGATCAGATAAATTGCGTGAAAACACAATCAGTCTTTGCAGACTGCAACAAGTTCCACTTCAACCAGAACATCCTTAGGAAGTCTTGCAACCTCAACACATGATCTTGCAGGAGCCGTATTTTTGAAATACTCTCCATAAACAGCATTGAAAGCAGAAAAATCAGCGATGTTCTTAAGAAAACATGTTGTCTTCACAACATCATCAAATGAAAGACCGGCATTTTCAAGAATTGCTCCAAGATTGTCCATTACGCGGCGTGCCTGAACGTTAATATCGCCTTCTACAATCTTCTGAGATGCCGGATCAATAGCAATCTGTCCTGAAGTAAAGAGAAAACCATTTGCTTTCACAGCCTGAACATAAGGTCCAATGGCGGCAGGAGCCTTATCAGTTGAAATAATTTCCTTAGACATTTTCATTCCCCGAATTTTATCAAAAAATACACACTTGCCTCTGGCAGGCATCAAATCATTGACACCCTCCTCTGCCTAAAAGCAGGGGATCCCTGCCAGTTCCCGCAGCAGGCTGCAGGCTACTCCCGGCTGGTTCTTGCTGCTGACCGCCAATACGGTTCACTTCACAAGCTCTGCGGCTATGCCCTAGCATAATTTGCCGTCATTGAGAAAGCAGGAGTCTATCTCTGTTAGCAAGAAAGATTATACCTAATTCTTATATCTGCGCCCCAAAGGATGCAGTTTTACGGCACGATCAGATAAACCGGCGGGATTCCCCGCCGGTTTTTCCTAAAATGCAACTGAAATGCTACTCTTCGGCAGGCGCCGTTTCTTCTGATGCAGGAGTAAGACTGCCCTCATTAAGAGCATCAGATATCTGACTCTCCACATCTTCACGGCTCATTTCCTTTGACTGCATACGCTCTGCACGGGTGCGTGCCCGCTCCTCATGATAAGCATAGCCTGTACCTGCAGGGACGAGACGACCCACGATAACATTTTCCTTCAGACCGCGCAGTTCATCAATCCTGCCAGCAACAGCGGCTTCGGTGAACACACGGGTGGTTTCCTGGAAGGATGCCGCAGATATGAAAGACTCTGTATTCAAAGATGCCTTGGTTATACCCATAAGTAAACGCTGATATTCAGCAGGTTTCTTACCCTGAGCTATGAGTTCGTCATTAATCATCTTGATACGAGCCAGTTCAACATCATCACCCTCAAGATATTCTGAATCACCCGGATCTGTAATTTCGCACTTGCGAAGCATCTGACGAATGATAATTTCGATATGCTTATCATTAATCTTTACACCCTGGGCACGATAAACATCCTGCACTTCATTAACAATGTAGCGGGCAACATCGCTGACACCTCTGAGACGAAGAATATCTGAAGCTGTCTCAGCGCCTTCCACGATGACTTCACCCTTTTCAACAGTTTCACCTTCATAAACATTAATGTTTCTCTGCTTAGGGATCATTTCTTCGTGAATTGAACCGTCCGGACCTTCAATAATAAGACGTCTCTTACCCTTGGTTTCCTTGCCAAACTTAACTATACCGTCTATTTCAGCAAGAATTGCAGGCTCCTTCGGAGCACGTGCCTCAAACAGATCTGCTACACGTGGAAGACCGCCGGTAATATCCTTGGTACCGGATACTGACTTAGGGATCTTGGCGATAACATCACCAACATTAACCGCATCACCATCAGAAAGTTCGATAATAGCCTGATCCTGCATGTAGTAGGAAGTAGGTGTTCCAACCACTGCAATATCCTCGCCTTTTTCATCAACAAGTTTGATAAGTGGTCTGCGAGCTTCCTTGTTGGTCTGAGCTCCAAGTTCCTTGATCTGCCAGGATGTCAGACCGGTAATTTCATCTCGCTTTGAAACTGCGGTAACGCCGTCAATAATATCAACAAACTTCACAAAGCCCTTAACTTCGGCAATGATCGGATGTGAATGAGGATCCCAGTTTGCCATAACCTGACCGACTTCAACACGATCACCATCCTTGACCTCGAGAACTGCGCCGGATTGAAGTTTGCGATTCTCCTTGGTCAGACCGAAATCATCAATAATGGAAATTTCTGCTGAACGTCCCGTAACGACATACTTACCCTGGGAGTTGACGACATACTTAGCCTTGAGTCTTACCGTACCTGCATTCTTAGCCTGTGCGGAAGTATCTTCAACCGAACGCGATGCAGTACCGCCCACGTGGAATGTACGCATGGTCAGCTGTGTACCTGGTTCACCGATGGACTGGGCAGCCATAACACCAACAGCCTCACCACGGTTAACCATGTAACCGCGGGCAAGATCGCGGCCGTAGCATTTAGCACAGATACCAAAAGGTGTTTTGCAGGTAATCGGCGAACGTACCTTGACACTGTCGACGCTGTTCTGCTCAATTACATCACACCACTTTTCATCCAGCATTGTACCTGCAGGAATAATCACAGTATTTGTACCAGGCTTATATACATCTACAGCGGTTACACGGCCGAGAACTCGCTCACGGAGTTTTTCAACCACATCACCACCCACAATATGAGCGGTAATTACAAGACCTTCATCTGTGCCGCAATCATCTTCCTTAACGACTACATCCTGCGCAACATCAACGAGACGGCGTGTCAGATAACCGGAGTTGGCTGTCTTAAGTGCTGTATCGGCCAGACCTTTACGGGCACCGTGAGTCGAAATAAAGTACTGCAGAACGTCCAGACCTTCACGGAAGTTTGCCACAATAGGTGTTTCAATAATCGTTCCGTCAGGTTTAGCCATCAGACCGCGCATACCGGCAACCTGAGAAATCTGCTTTTCAGAACCGCGGGCACCTGAGTCAGCCATCATATAGATGTTGTTGAATGAGGCCTGCTTCTCCTTCTGTCCAAGACTGTTCTCAGCCTCTTCAGTACAAAGGTTGTCCATCATAGCACGGGTCACGCGCTTGTTTGCGTCGCCCCAAATATCGAGAACCTTGGAGTATTTTTCACCCTGGGTAATACTACCGGAATTGAACTGATCCTGAATATCAGCAACCTTATCCTCCGCATCCTCGATAATCTTTACCTTCTCATCCGGAATGACCATATCATCAACACAAACGGAAGCACCGGAAAGAGCAGCATAATGGAAACCGATATACATAAGATGGTCGGCAAATACCACAGTGTCCTTTATGCCGAGGGTGTGGTAGCAGACATTGAGCATCTTGGCGATTAGTTTCTTGCTCAGGGCCTCATTTGAAACAAACTTGAACCAGCAGCGTGGATCCTGTTCCAGTTCCGCCTTATCTGCGTCAGTCATGGTATAAGGCTTGTCAATAAGTGTATAAGGCAGGCCCTTTGGCAGAATAAGAGACAGAATCGCACGACCAACAGTGGTGGTCTTCAGTTCAGTTGTGCTGTTATAAGAACCATCTTCATTCTTTGTGTATTCAGTAATGTAGCACTTAACACGGGCGCCGAGTTCAGCAAGACCGGCCCTGTACAGACTTTCCGCTTCCTTAGGAGAAGTCAGAAGCATACCCTCACCCTTTGCACCGACCTTCATACGGGTCATGTAATAGATGCCGAGCACCATATCCTGGGATGGTCCGATAATAGGATCGCCGGATGCAGGAGAAAGAATATTGTTGGTAGACATCATCAGCGCACGGGCCTCAAGCTGCGCCTCTACTGTAAGAGGCAAATGAACAGCCATCTGGTCACCGTCGAAGTCAGCATTAAATGCTGAACATACAAGCGGATGAAGTCTTATTGCCTTACCCTCGATCAGGATTGGCTCAAAAGCCTGAATACCGAGACGGTGAAGTGTAGGAGCTCGGTTCAGCAGTACAGGATGCTCTCTGATAACATCTTCAAGAATATCCCAAACCTGAGGATCCTCTCTCTCAACCATTTTCTTGGCAGCCTTTATTGTGGTGGCGTCTCCCCTGGCCTCGAGCTTACCCAGAACAAACGGCTTGAAAAGTTCAAGAGCCATCTTCTTAGGCAGACCGCACTGATGCAGACGGAGGAAAGGTCCTACGGTAATTACAGAACGGCCGGAATAGTCAACACGCTTACCGAGAAGATTCTGACGGAAACGACCCTGCTTACCCTTGATCATGTCTGCCAGAGACTTCAGAGCCCGCTTGTTGGCACCGGTAATAGCACGACCGCGCCTACCGTTATCAAGAAGCGCATCAACAGCCTCCTGGAGCATTCTCTTTTCGTTGCGAACTATGATATCAGGCGCAGCAAGATCCAAAAGACGGCGCAGACGGTTGTTACGGTTAATTACACGACGGTACAGATCATTCAGATCAGAGGTAGCAAACCTTCCGCCGTCAAGAGGAACGAGCGGACGAAGATCAGGTGGAAGAACCGGCAGAACCGTTAAAATCATCCACTCAGGCTTGTTGCCGGACTTCAGGAAAACCTCCATCAGCTTAAGTCTCTTGAAAAGCTTCTTTTTGGTGTTTTCTGAAGTTGTCTGGGCAATCTCTTCCTGGGTTACAGCTATCTCATGTTCCAGATCAAAGTCCTGAAGCATCTTCAGAATCGCTTCAGCACCCATCATTGCAAGAAAGTCACCTTCGTAACGCTCCATGGCGTCGCGATATTCCTCTTCTGAAAGGAGCTGGCCGACCTGCAGATCATCCTTGTCCTCAAGTCCGGTATCCACAACTACATAAGACTCAAAATAAAGCACCCGCTCTATTTCATTGAGTTTCATATCAAGCAGAGTACCGATTCGGCTAGGCAGACTCTTCAAAAACCAGATGTGCGCAACAGGAGATGCAAGTTCAATGTGACCCATACGTTCACGGCGGACTTTGGCCTGGGTAACTTCAACACCGCATTTTTCACAGATTACGCCTCTGTGCTTGAGTCTCTTATACTTGCCGCACAGACATTCAAAATCCTTAACAGGTCCGAAAATTTTTGCACAGAACAGACCGTCGCGCTCAGGCTTATAGGTTCTGTAATTGATAGTTTCCGGCTTCTTAACCTCACCATGAGACCAGGATCTGATCAGTTCCGGTGATGCCAGAGAAATTTTAATAAAATCGAACTCGTCGATCTTGCCCTGATTCTTTCTGAAACTTTTAACTAAATTTTTTTCTATCACGTTTATCTTCCCATAAAAAGGTTGATATACAAACCGGCTATCCGGGACAGCCGGCGAAACTTTCTAAAGCAGAAACCTACTATCCGAGATCCACATCAATACCAAGAGAGCGAATTTCCTTGAGCAGAACATTGAAGGATTCCGGTATTCCGGCCTCCATGTAATGATTGCCCTCGACAATATTCTTATACATCTTGGTACGACCGTTTACATCATCAGACTTAACGGTAAGGATTTCCTGGAGAGTATATGCAGCACCGTATGCTTCAAGCGCCCACACTTCCATTTCACCGAACCGCTGACCGCCGAGCTGAGCTTTACCGCCGAGAGGCTGCTGAGTAACAAGACTGTATGATCCTGTTGAACGAGCATGCATCTTGTCATCAACCAAATGGTTGAGTTTAAGCATATACATAACACCGACTGTAACCTTACGCTCAAACGGCAGACCTGTACGTCCGTCATACAGGGTAATCTGTCCTGACTCAGGAAGATCCGCAAGTTTCAGAAGTTCCTTGATTGACTTCTCTTCGGCACCGTCAAAAACAGGGGTTGCAACAGGCAGACCCTTGCGGAGATTGCCGGCAAGAACTCTGACCTCATCATCTGACATAGCTGAGATATCAACCTTCTGTCTGCAGTCACCAAGATCATAAACCTTCTGGAGAAATTCTCTCTGCTCGGCAAGGTCTCTCTGCTCCCTGATCATCGCATCAATCTTCTGTCCGATGCCACGGGCTGCCATGCCGAGATGTACCTCAAGAACCTGACCAATATTCATACGCGAAGGCACACCAAGAGGATTCAGCACCATATCAACAGGATTACCATCCTTGTCGTAAGGCATATCCTCAATAGGACAGATCTTGGATATAACACCCTTGTTTCCGTGGCGTCCTGCAAGTTTATCTCCAGGCTGTATTCTTCTCTTTACAGCAAGATAAACCTTCACAATCTTAAGGAATGCAGGAGGCATTTCATCACCCTGGGTAATCTTGATGCGCTTTGCCTCATACTGTTTGTTGTAGTCTTCCTCGATCTTCTCAAACTCTCTGGCCAGCTCCTCAAGATTGGTCTGCTGCTCTTCATTGTCGAGTTCCTGCGTCAGCAATTCAGAATCCCTGAGCTTCGATACAGCAGCTCCTGACATACCGCCTGCCACCAGAACCTTTCTGGCACGGTTGTATATTGCAGACTCGAGAATATCCCTCTTTTCACCGAGATCCTTCTTAACCTGGTTGAGCTGAGATTCCTCTATAGCCCTGGCCCGCTCATCCTTTTCAATTCCGTCACGGGTGAAAATCTGAACATCAACAACGGTACCATAGGTGGAACCAGGAACTCTCAGAGATGAATCCTTTACCTCAGAGGCCTTTTCTCCGAAAATTGCGCGAAGCAATTTTTCCTCAGGACTCAGAAGGGATTCTCCCTTAGGTGTAACCTTACCTACGAGGATATCACCGCCCTTGACCTCGGCACCGACATAAACAATACCCGAGGTATCAAGTTTGGACAATGCGGATTCGCTGACGTTAGGAATATCGGCAGTTATTTCTTCATTTCCGAGTTTAGTTTCACGGGCAATACAGGTAAGTTCCTGAATATGAACTGTAGTCAGTCTGTCATCCTGAACAACCTTTTCTGAAACCATTATGGAATCTTCGTAGTTGTAGCCGTTCCAAGGCATAAAGGCAATTCGCATATTCTGGCCGAGAGCAAGTTCTCCCAGATCAGTTGAAGGACCATCCGCCAGCACATCACCTGCCTTGACCTCTTCACCTACATCAACGCAAGGAACCTGATTAATACAGGTGTTCTGATTTGAACGCTTGTACTTGGTCAAATTGTAGATATCTATTCCAGCCTCACCTGCAACAAGCTCGTCATCATTAACCTTGACAACGATACGGGAGGCATCAACAAAGTCGACAACACCTCCGCGCTTGGAAATAATAGTAACACCAGAGTCCACTGCAACTGCGCGCTCAATACCTGTACCAACAAGAGGCTTCTCTGAAACCAGGGTAGGAACAGCCTGACGCTGCATGTTTGATCCCATAAGAGCACGGTTAGCGTCATCATGCTCAAGGAACGGAATCAGAGCGGCTGCAACAGAAACAACCTGCTGCGGAGAAATATCCATGTAATCAATATCAGAGGCTGACATATAACAGGATTCACCGTTCTGGCGGCAGGCAATCATATCGCCTACAAGAGCGTGCGTTTCCTCATCCACAGCAACATTAGCCTGAGCTATAACATGGCCGGCCTCGTCAATGGCTGACAGATAATCAACCTCTTCAGTAACAATTCCGTTTACAACGCGACGGTACGGAGTTTCAAGGAATCCGTATGAATTGCAGCGGGCAAAAATAGCAAGCGAGTTTATCAGACCGATATTCGGACCTTCAGGTGTCTCAATCGGACAGAGTCTGCCGTAATGAGTAGGATGAACGTCTCGAACCTCGAAACCTGCACGCTCACGGGTCAGACCGCCTGGGCCGAGTGCAGAAATACGGCGCTTGTGAGTTATTTCGGACAGAGGATTGTTCTGATCCATAAACTGAGAAAGCTGACTTGAACCGAAAAACTCCTTAAGGGTTGCAGAAATCGGCTTTGGATTTATAAGATCCGAAGGATCAAGAGATTCCAGATCACCCATATTGAAGCGTTCCTTAACCGCGCGACGAACACGATCAAGACCGATTCTAAACTGATTTTCTGCCATTTCGCCAACGGAACGTATGCGGCGGTTGCCCAGATGATCTATATCATCAACCTTATCCTTGCCGTTACGGATTTTAATGAACTGCTTCATTACAGCCACAATATCGTCACGTGTCAGCACGCCTGCTGTTCCAAGATTCTGATCAGGATCAAGCCTGCTGTTGAACTTCATTCGTCCAACTGAAGACAAATCATACTTGTCCTCCTTGAAGAAGATATCCCCGAAAAGTTTTTCTGATGATTCAACTGTAGGAGGCTCACCCGGACGCATCATGCGGTTGATTTCAAAAAGAGCTTCAATATATGTTCTTGCAGGGTCGGCACGCAGCGTATTGGCAATATATGCGCCGTTATCAACGTCATTGGTTTTGATAACCTCAACACTGTTGTAACCTGCCCCCAGAAGCGCCTTGAGATTCTCCTCAGTCAGGAGCTGGTTAGCCTGAAGAATAATCTCTCCAGTATCCTTGTTAAGATAATCACAGGCGACAATCTTACCAAGTATTGACTCAATCGAAGCCTCAAGCATATCACCCTGACCGCTTTCAGACAGTGCCTTGAGAAGTTTTCTTCCGATACGGTCGTTGATCGGCTTATCCTTTCTTACAATGGTCTCGCCGGCAATCACAACGTCCTGCTTAAAGATGCGTCCGCGAAGGCTTTCAAGAGATTCGTGGGTAAAAACCTTATTATCCTTAAACTCGATATTGGTTGTTTCGTAGAAAAGGCGAAGTATTTCCTCATCAGAGAATTTAAGAGCATGAAGAAGGACTGTCGCATACATCTTACGACGGCGGTCTATACGGACAAACACCTGATCCTTAATATCAAACTCAAAGTCAAGCCATGAACCGCGCATAGGAATAATACGCGCGCTGTAGAGTTTTTTACCGGAATGGGTTTTGCCGTCATCACAGTCAAAGAACACTCCAGGAGAACGGTGAAGCTGAGAAACAATTACACGCTCAGTACCGTTGAAAATAAAGGTACCGTTATCAGTCATGCACGGGATGTCACCCATGTATACCTCTTTTACCTTAACCTCGGTCTTACCGGTATCTTTGTTGGTAAGAGCCAGACTAAGAGTTACCCTAAGAGGTGAGGCATAGGTCTTTTCGCGGATCTGGCATTCCTCGACGGTAAAAGGAGGCTCGTCAAGTCTGTGGCTGACATAATCCAATTTGGCAAGACCGTTGGCGCTTTCGATCGGAAAAATACTGCGAAACGCGGCAGCAAGACCATAATCGCACCCTGAATTGTCATTGGATTCTAGGAACTGCTTGAATGAATCAACCTGAATAGACAGAAGGTAAGGCGTTTCCATAAGGTGTTCACGCTTGCCAAAGTCTTTACGAATACGTTTTTTCTCAGTATAAGAGTAAACCATGGGGTTCCTCAGCATTAGTTAGTTGAAAAGTGACCCAAGTCCCGGCAGGGACATCTTCAAAATCATGCGAACGCATGTGCCAATGATGAACAGATGAAAATCTATCCACGACTGAACATTGGTAATTTAATCAAATTAGCGATGTTCAATACAGTGCAAAAAGGCTGGCGAACCATTAATTCACCAGCCAGCCTGATTTTTTTCAGGCAAAGGCGATAAAGTCTATCAGAATATTACTGAAGTTCAACTTCTGCACCAGCTTCCTCAAGAGACTTCTTAAGAGCTTCTGCGTCAGCCTTTGGAAGATCTTCCTTAACCTTAGCTGGAGCACCCTCAACGAGGTCCTTAGCTTCCTTAAGACCGAGACCTGTAGCTGCACGAACTGCCTTGATAACAGCAATCTTGTTAGCACCTACATTCTTGAGTACAACATTGAACTCAGTCTTTTCTTCAGCAGCAGCTTCACCTGCAGCAGGGCCTGCAACAACAGCAGCGGCAGCAGATACACCAAACTTCTCTTCCATTGCCTTTACCAGTTCGGTAACTTCCATAACTGACATGGAGGCAACTGCTTCAATAATTTCTTCTTTAGTTAAAGCCATTTTCTTCTATACCTTAATATTAAATTGATTTTATAAACAAACACTAATTGCATTAAGCAGCAGGCTGTTCGCCCTTCTGATCGGCAACAGCTGCAAGTGTACGTACCAACTTGCCGGCTGCAGCTTCCTTCATTGTCATCATCAACTGGGCCAGAGCCTCTTCGAGAGTTGGCAATGTAGCTAAACGATCAATCTGCTCAGCAGGGATAAACTCACCTTCAAACGCGCAACCCTTTACGCTGAAATTATTTTCTTTCTTTGCGAACTCCTTGAAAATTCGTGCAGCAGCACCAGGATGTTCGTTAGAAAAAGCAATAATGGTAGGGCCGGTGAAAACATCCTTGAGGCATTCAAATTCAGTGCCCTCAACAGCTCTTGAAAGAAGAGTGTTGCGAACAACTCTCATATAAACACCTGCCTCACGACCCATCTTACGTAAAGCATCCATCTTAACAGACTCAACGCCGCGTGAATCGGCTACGACTGCAGACAGTGCGCCTTTGGCAGCTTCACTCACCTCTGAAACAATCGCTTGTTTGTCTTCGAGATTTAAAGCCATTGGCTATACTCCAAAATTAAATACCGGAAAAACCGGAGTTAATTACACACCCTTTCGGGTCCATCGGTAACAAAATCCAGAAGAAAGATAACTTTCAGCTGGTGTTTGACCGTCTACGTAGGTTTTTTAAGATTTCTCCCCTACGGTCTTGGACGGGAGACAAACTCCCAACCAAACGGACGTTTTTAAGAAAACATCCGCCAAAAAAACATTAAGCGCCAGCCTTATCCTCAATAGAATTGAGATCAAGAGTAAGACCAGGACCCATGGTTGTGGATACACAAATCTTCTTGATGAATGTACCCTTGGCACTTGCAGGCTTCTGCTTCTTGATAGTAGCAACAAGAGCCTCAAGATTTTCCTTGAGCTTAACAGGTTCAAAATCAACCTTGCCCAAAGTGGTATGAACAATACCGCACTTATCGTTACGATAGCGTACCTGACCTGCTTTTGCCTTCTTTACGGCTGCTTCAATATCAGGAGTTACAGTACCGTCCTTAGGATTCGGCATCAAGCCTCTTGGACCGAGGATCTGACCTAACTGACCAACAACTCTCATAGCATCCGGAGAAGCAATGACAGTATCGAAATTCAGATTACCGGCCTTTACTTCCTTGGCAAGTTCATCCATTCCTACCAGATCGGCACCTGCAGCTTTAGCCTTTTCAGCGTTATCACCCTGGGTAAATACTGCAACCTTTACAGTTCTACCGGTTCCGTTAGGAAGAACAATTGCACCTCTAACATTCTGATCAGACTTACGAACATCGATACCGAGATTGATATCAACATCCACACTCTGTACAAACTTAACATTGGTGCTCTCATCAGCTACGAGTTTCTTGAAAACCTCAAAAGCCTCAGTAGGGGTATAAAGTTTCTTGCAATCTACAGCGCTCTTGATTGCCTTCATGCGCTTTGAAATCTTTGCCATTTTCTTTACTCCTCTACCACAATACCCATTGAACGTGCACTTCCGGCCAGTGTGCGAACATTTGCATCCACATCAGCTCCGGTCATGTCCGGTTCCTTCAGCTTGGCAATTTCTTCCAGCTGGGCGCGGGTAACCTTGCCTACCTTGGTGGTAAGAGCATTAGCTGAACCATGCTCAATCTTTGCAGCCTTCTTGATCAGGAAGGTTGCAGGTGGGGTCTTGGTAATAAAGGTAAATGAACGGTCACTGTATACGGTAATAACAACAGGAACTGGTGAACCCTTCTCGAGTTTATCAGTCTTTGCGTTAAAAGCCTTACAGAATTCCATGATATTAACACCATGCTGACCAAGAGCTGGACCAACTGGTGGTGAAGGATTGGCCATACCGGCCTTTACCTGAAGCTTAATATAAGCTTGAACTTTTTTTGCCATTTTTTTTCCTTGGTTTAGGGTAATAATGCCTCGGAGAAAAGATTCCCGTCTTAGGCTCCCCTATAAAAAAATCAACGCCCGCAATCAAAAAATCTAAAGGGCGATATATTATACAAATTTATTCAATTTGTTACAACTATCAAATTTTGATATTTTTGTAAATACTATAAACTTTCCTTATTTCGAAATTGAGACACGAAAGCAAAAATTCTCAACAGGAAAAAATTCTCCAATCCTCCATGCGAGCATTTGCCAAGAGAAAATAAGCGTTTATCAAATTTCATGAAACACTCTCCATAAAGATGACCTGAGGCTCATTCAGTCAAAAAGTAAATTTTACCCTGCACAGATCCTGTCGAACCGTCTATCTTCGGATTTTAGCATGCATAAAATTCATCAAGATCAGACATCTGATTCTGCGGCATAAGCGCAGTTTAAAAACACAGGTTTTGTTCATTTTCCCGGGGAGTATAATAAAGGAAAGAGAATTTTGCATTTCTGTTTCCACTTTATTATTAGGAATAAAACAATATGGATAATGAACAGTTAAAAAAACGTATGAATGAACTTACATGGAAGTTTCCTCATGCATACAGCAAAGCAGACAGCGGCGAACAGCAATCCATTACGGATTTTTCAGAGGACTACAAAACTTTTCTGAACCAGACCAAAACAGAAAGAGAATTTGTCAGATATGCTGTGGAATTATGCGAAAAAAATGGCTACAAACCTTTTAGTGCCGGATCACAGATGAAGCCGGGCGATCGTATGTATTTTATAAACAGAGACAAAGCTCTGATACTTACAACCATAGGGAAAAGATCTTTATGCGACGGATTGCGAATGACTGTATCCCATATTGATTCGCCGCGCCTTGATCTCAAACCTTTTCCTCTTTTTGAAAAAAATGACATAGCCTACCTAAAAACTCATTATTACGGAGGGATCAGAAAATATCAATGGGTTACGGTACCTTTGGCTCTTCACGGAATCGTAGCCAAAAAAGACGGAAGCACAGTTGAAATACGCATAGGAGAAGAACCGGCAGATCCTCTCCTGTACATAACCGATCTGCTGCCGCACCTTGGAGCAGAGCAGAACGAAAAAAAGCTCAAGGACGGAATCAAGGGAGAAGAGCTTAATGCCATAGCAGCCACAACACCGTTTGATCCTGAATCTGAAGAAAAAAATCTTATAAAACTTAAATTTCTCGATCTGATCAATCAAAAATACAATATTACTGAAAAGGATTTCCTGACAGCCGAACTGACTCTTGTTCCTGCCTACCCGGCACGGGATGTCGGTCTTGACAGAGCTCTTGTAGGCGCTTACGGACAGGATGATCGTGTCTGTGCCTATGCTACCCTGCGTGCCGAACTGGAAACAAATGTACCTGAACATACAACCGTAACTGTATTTGCGGACAAGGAGGAAATCGGTTCATACGGCAACACAGGAATGAATTCCGATTTCACTCTTCACTTCATAGAGGATCTGTGCAGAAGCTGCGGTGCTGACATCAACACTGCATTAAGAAACACATACGCACTCTCCACCGACGTCGGAGCCGCCTACGATCCTAATTATCCTTCAGTTTTTGATGAACAGAACAGTTGCCACATAAATAAAGGATGTGTGCTTACCAAATACACAGGTGCAAGAGGTAAATCCGGAAGCAACGACGCCAGTGCCGAAACTCTGGCCAAAGTAACAGGAATTTTTGATGAGGCTGATATTTTGTGGCAGGTTGGAGAAATCGGTGCCGTTGATGCAGGCGGCGGCGGTACTGTTGCACTTTTTGTTGCTCATGCCGACATCAATGTAGTTGATCTTGGAGTCCCGATTTTGTCTATGCACTCACCGTATGAACTGGCATCAAAGGCAGATCTTTATAATCTGTTCAAAGCAGTAAAAGCTTTCTACAAATAACCGGAAACTTCAATAATCGAAACAGGATGAAGTTCTTCTCACCCTATTCTCACTTATATAAGTGGATCGCAACATAAAAAATAACCCCTCCATAGGAGGGGTGTTTAAAAAGGTGCATAAAAAAGTACTGTCAAATTTTCTCTATCTGAGAAAACTCCAGTTCCACAGGTGTCGGGCGACCAAAAATCGATACCGCAACGGTAACGGCATTCTTGTCGTAATCAACCTTCTCTATAATACCTGTATACTCCTTAAACGGACCGGAACAAACTCTGATCTGCTCACCAACTTCATAGCTTGTTTTCGGCTTAGGTTTTGACGTATCAGGATTGATAGCTTCAAGAAGCTTTGCGGCTTCAGCTTCTGACAGCGGAACCGGTTTATCCTTGGTACAACCCAAAAAGCCCTGAACATGATTAGTATCCTTGACTAGATGCCATGTTTCGTCATCCATAACCATATGGATAAGTACGTATCCAGGGAAGAACTTGCGCTCACTTTTTCTTTTAACGCCGTTCTTAACATCAACAACCTCTTCAGTAGGAACAATAACCTCACCAAAGCGATCGGCACAGTCACTGCGTCTAATCTGTTCAAGCAAAGTTTTCTGAACTCTAGTTTCATATCCGGTGGATGTCTGAACTACAAACCACTTCATATTATTCTGATTTTCATCTGACATTTCCAACCCCTACGCATTAGTTATAAAACTGACAAGGAAACCGATAATTACGTCAAACACCCAGAGAAGAAATGCGACAACTATTGCTACAACTGCTACACCAACTGTAGATTTTACAGTCTCATCCTTTGTCGGCCACGTAACCTTTCTCATTTCACCACGAGAAGCCCGTGCGAACTTTATCAGACGTCTACCAAGAGTTGTGCACAGAGCACAAATTGCGGCAACCACAATACAACCAATAACAAAAGGAAGTCTTATGGTAACCGGCTGTGCTGACTCCGGCTGGGAAAAATAGTAATTAAGTCCGACTGCTCCGCACAAACCTAAAGCAAATACGGTCCACAACACATAGTCAAGAGGAGAAGTACCCTTTGCAGCCTCATTTTTTGCTTTATTGCTGTTAGAAACAGCCCCTGCATTTCCAGCCTTGGTATCGGCTTTCTTGTTCTTATCTGTTTTTTCCATATTAAAAAAACTTTAATTTAAATAATAAACTACGATTTGTCATGTCAGATACAGACAAACCAAACAATTCACACACAATTAAAGAAATCCAACTGTCATATGTTGAATGCAACTACTAAGCATCATCGTGGGTTACCGCTCAATAGTTCATAAAACCTAGACCTAAAGCCAGATTTTCTACGCTGCAAACAAAAGTTTCTGGAACAATCCGCGAAAAACATTTCACAAAATTTGCGACGATATATTCTAACATAAGCACATGTCACAAAAAAGAACAATATACTTACACAGGCGCCCAGAAACAGCTACCTGATAATTCAAGATCAGATACTTTTGCTAACTGAAGTTTCAAAAACTTCGGAAAATACCATAAATCAGCAAGGAAAAGGGGAGCAACAGCTCCCCCGATGAAAATTTTAATCAATTTTCAAAAGTATTACTCGATGATCTTGGCTACAACACCAGCACCTAC
>JAEEGK010001775.1_pt1 | contig 53970 bp, 52 predicted proteins | sample 8958771 | NCBI WGS metagenome assembly JAEEGK01 (sample SAMN16246547, study PRJNA631951) | gut metagenome | biome: gut microbiome; feature: rumen; material: SC-attached | host: Bos | place: Iran: Karaj | collected 2018-10 | reverse complement strand
ATAAACTTATCAAATGAAGTTTACAAGTATTTGACAGGATCACAAAACTATAATCGGAGGAAAAACAAATGGAATATAAGTTTACAAGTGAGAATTTTGAAACGGAAGTTATGAAGAGCGATGTTCCCGTACTGATCGATTTTTATGCTGACTGGTGCGGACCCTGCAAGATGATGGGACCCGTTGTTGCGGAACTTGCCGAGGAATATGAAGGCAAGGCTAAGGTCGGTAAGATCAATGTTGATAATGAGCAGGCACTTGCTGAGCAGTTCGGAGTTATGAGTATCCCTAACTTTGTGGTCATCAAGAACGGCAAGGTTGTAGAGCAGGGACTCGGTGCAATGGCCAAGGCTAAGCTCGAAGGCATGCTGAAGAGTGCATTATGATAAAGAAGGGCGCTGAGAAGGCGCCCTTTTTGGTTGTTGCTGCGGAGGAACTGAATACAATGGGGGATGCCCTCCATTGTCATTTTCTTATAACTGTCGTTATAATGATGTTGCACAATTAAATTTGGAATTTTTCTGTTTCTATATTTATAACGTTTTCTGTATAATTGTTCGAGAGGGGATGATTATTGGAGTGTGGTATGAGCTTGCTTGATGTCCCCGTTTCTGAAAATCATAAGTCTGTAAATTCTGAGTTTTTTGTCAGTGGGAGAACTGATCGCAATTTCTCGAATTCCCGATTATCCGATTGTAAGTTAAGGTTTGTTTTTTATGCATTTTTTCTTATAAATATGCTCTGTGCAGGGGTGGATCAAAATGCTTATTAACGTTGCAATTTGTGATGATGAAAAAATAGTCAGCGATGATCTGCGTTCCAAGATCAAACAGATAAGAAACGATTATTGCATTGATGTCTACTCACACAGCAGAGATATTTTAGATAATGCTGATAAATACGACATTATATTTCTTGATATTGAAATGCCCGATCTGGATGGGATGAGTATCTCCGTTATGCTCAGGGACCGGGGGTACAGAGGCTTTATTGTATTTCTGACCAGTCATATGGAGTTTATGCAGAATGCATTCAAAGTCAAAGCTTTCCGGTATCTGGGCAAGCCGGTCAAAGCAGGCGAACTGGAAGAAACTCTTATCAATGCCGAAAAAGAAATACTTGGCAGGAAGAGCATAGTTGTTTCCGATTACGGCGCAGAACATAAGATAAATGTTGAAGATATATTTTATCTGAAATCCGATGGTAACAATACGATCATAAGACTTGAAAAAGAAAAAATAACCGCCGGGAAAACTCTGAAATCATTTCTGGATGATCTTGGGACTTCGATGTTATATCAGGTTCACAAGTCATATGTTGTATCCTTTAAACATATGAAAATAATCGATGGGGATACCATATTTTTTCAGGGAATTGATGATGAGGTTCCGGTGGCCAGAAGAAGGATCGCAACGGTAAAAAAAGCTTTTTATTCATATGTAAGAGAAAATGCAAAGCCTATATAGGTGAGGTGAAATGAAGGAAGTATTTATCGGCGGGTTATACTATGCGGTAGAATTTTTAAAGATCTGGCTGGTATCCCAAGGCGTTTTCGGTATAAAAATCGATAAGAAGATTCGCTACACGTTTTTGATATCGTTGCTCATTTTGGCGATCAATCCGTGGTATGACGTTGTCCGGGACAATCCTATTATATATATGCTCTGCATGTATATAGCTTTTTTTATCGCGCTGAAAAAAAAGAAGCATATAGTATGGATCATAGTTATAAACATCGGAATATCCATTGTAGATGTTCTCATATCCTGCGTTGCCGTATTTTTATATCCTTCATGGAAAGAAAGTTTAGTATCCGATTCTTACCTTATACTTGCATTTAATCTTATTTCTTTTGCAATATTTGCACTTGTTTATATCATAAAAAACAGAAAGCAACTTCACCGCGGTATTGCTTTGCCCACTGACGATGCTTTTATCTATATTATTATCTGTGTTACATTGCTGATACTTATCGCTCCGCTTCAGCTGCGTATTCTGGGAAGATTAAAAGACTGGAGCATACTGTCATCTGTATTGTCCGGTATTTTGCTCATCTTCTCCATAATTATCCTTCGTATAAAAAAACAGCATGAGTTGATGAGAGTTGAAAAGGATATGATGATGGAAGTTCTCGATACTCAGAAGAGATACTATCTGAACATGCTGAAGAATGAAGAGGAGACGAAGGCCTTCAGGCATGATATAAAGGAATATCTTTTCTGTATTCAGACACTTCATAATAATAAACAATACGATCAGCTGGATAATTATTTGCAGCAGATGATGGTAAGGACGGAAGGATTTACTCCGCGCTTTTCAACCGGAAATGATTATGTGAATATGATCCTTAATGATATGGTTTCCCAATATGAAGATGTTAATATAGAACTTAACGGTAAATTCCCTCCGATCAAGCTTGAGGACATAGATGTCTGCTCTTTATTCTATAATTTGCTTAAGAACTCATTTGAAGCGGTTCAGGAACTTGATAATAAAGAGATCAAAATGAACATAAAGCTTCAGGGATTGAATCTTATCGTAGAGCTTATCAATCCGTATGATCACATCTGCCTTGATGAAAAAGGCGGATATAAAACTACCAAAGAAGGTAAAAACCACGGATACGGTTTGAAGAATATCAAGAGGTGTATCAAGAAATATAATGGTGAGTACACGGCCAGTTCCAAGGATGGTGTATTCAGAACAGAGATCCTGATACCGGACGCGATTGTTAATACGTGACAAAAGATACTCTGAGAGACGGTTTTACAGTTTGACTGTAAAGCCGTTTTTTTATTTGCGCTGACAAACGGTATAAAACTCGTGATGAGCGGCATTGAGACGAAATTATTCGGATGATACTGTTTTTATGTAAGACTTATGGACGCAATAAAATCGATTTATTCAAAGGACAAATCAGGAGGAAATATTTTATGGAAAACAACATGAAAGAGCTTTTTGAAGGTTTTGAAGAAGTAGAAGTACTCGAAGTTAATGAAGCAACCGCTCTTCCTGAGACCGGTGCATCCAGCGTTTCAAGTTCTTGTGATAGCAGCTCCTGCTGTGGATCATCTTCTTGCTGCAGCTAATATATTAACTGTAAAAATTTTTTTAAACTTCACCTAACTAATTTGAATAAATCGTTTTATAGATCGGTCAAATAATCTTTTGGCTGTCGAAAGCCTGTACCGTATATGCGGTACAGGCAATCTGTACCAAGTGATGATAAAGTCCGGGAGAGTAAATGATGAAATATGTTGAATTACCGCTTCTGATGGTAAGAGAAAACAGTATAAGAACCGGTGAGCTGTATAAAATGCAGGCTGATAAGACTATTTCAGCCTATTTTGATTATCTGAAAAACAGGGACATATTCAATGAAAGCTCAGAGAAGGTTACAGATGAGATAGAAAGATGCGTTAAGAAGTACTATGACGATAATCAGGCCGACTGTAAAAAACTCATAGAATTAAAACGAGAGATATTTAACAAAAGATACGGAAGATTTGATAAATACAAGTATTTACTTAATAAGTACGAAGGCCTGGATGAGACGAAAGAATTTTTCCGCAAATACGAAATTCTTGTAAAAATGCGGGATGATATAAATGCATATTATGAAGAGGAATATAACGCTGCACGCCGGATTCTCTGGGATGAGTGGAAGAGTAAACCTAACCTTACGTGCGGGCTTATCAATTACGAGGAAAATCTCTTTAATAAATTAAAAGATTATCTGGAAAAACCTGCTTCGGAACATAATAACAAGATCAAAAAACTCGATAATACACTTTTAAAAATATATACAAGAGCTGTTTTAAAGCCCAGTCCGTTTTCCACCTTTTGCGGTATAAAAATGGAAATCGATGATATAGGAAAGCCCGGGTCCGAATCCCGTAAGGAAAGCGTCATCCAGATCAATTATGTTCACGTATTAAGAATCTGGGACATGCTTTCCCGCAGCGATGAGGTGAAAAAAAGACTTCATTACAGAGTTAACTATTCCATGAGAAAAGACGGAAATTCCTATTCCGTATCCAAATTGATCGATATGCCGGAGGAAAACGGGAAACTTTTCGAAGGGAAAACAATTCTTGTCAGAATTCCTGAAAGTGAAGTGCTTAATAGATTGAATGAACTCAGGGGTTCGAAATCCATATATTCATACGACGAACTGACTGAAAAACTTGGCGTCGGTGGAAATAAAGATGTTATTCCCTATCTTGTGGAAAAAAAGCTTGTCGATAGTGTAGAAAAGCTTGATGAAATCCCTAAAGGTATCATTCCTTCTTTTATAAATAAGATGAGTGAGTGGGGGCTGGATGATATTGAGCGTGTTAAGGAAATTATCTCAGTGCTTGAGAAGATCAACAGAAGCCTTAAGTCTGCAGCTTCTGAGGATGATTGGGAGAAAAGAAAAGAATTTCTGACGGAGATCAGACAGTATCTGGATGATATTTATAAAAGTTTCGGAAGAGATAAATGGTGTGAGAAGAATCTGATATATGAGGATTATTTATCTCGTGAAATAAGCAAGACAGACTTTACCGTCTCGGAGGAAAACAGGAAGACCATCGAGCTTTTGTCGGAACTGAATCTTTTGTTTGATGTAAATGCCAGAACGCAGTGCATGTTCGCCAAAAAGTTCGTAAGCAAATACGGAAATGAAAGTGTTCATACATCGGATCCTACGCTGATCAGCAGGATAATCGATTCCAATAAGAATTATAACTACATGTGGGATAACAACATGATGGTTGAATCCCATGAAGACGACCCTGATATCGTAAAGCAGATGGATGCTCTGAAAGCTGAGCTGATCGATTATCTGAGAACCGGAATTTACGGATGCGCTTCCGGAATTTTAAAACTGGATACTGAATATATAAAGGGCATAATTGACAGAATACCCGGAGAGATAAGGGCAAGAAAGAAATCCTTTGAATACTTTCTGCAGAAAACAAAGGATGGCCTTGTAGTCAACAATGTTTATTCCGGTTACATGATGTATTACAGCAGATTTCTCCAGTATTTTCCTGATCTGTGGACCAGTAAGCAGTTTAAGGATTATCTGAATACAGTATTTAACGGTGATGAAAAGGTCTGCGATATGCGGATTGCAAGCGGATTCAACGGAAATATCAGGCCTCAGATAACGGAATATGAACTGATACTTCCTTCCCAGCGTAAAACAGATGCTACATCCATAGATTACAGAGAATGCTGTTACAGGTATGACGAGCGGGAAAACCGGGTAAAGTTACATCATGAGAGTATCGGGGATTTTACGACCATATCAATGGGAAGCCTTATGCCGTTATATCTCCCGGGAATCACCGGTCTTTTACATAGTATATTCGTCAACTCACTTGCTTTTAAAGATTTTAATAAGCTCGATATCAGGAGCGATGATGAAATTGTCCGGTTTCCCAGAATATGTGTTGATGACGTTTGTATCTGCAGACAAAGCTGGCGTATTCCGAATTCTGTATTTGAACAGATAATAGAACGCTCAGCGGATAATTGCGAACTTTTCTGTAATCTGAACAAATGGATAAGTGACAGGGATATCCCTTCGAATGTGTTTATCAGAAAAGATCTTCATAAAGATATGGCTGATATATTCCTGGGTAAAGCAGACGGAAAGAATCTTGATATGGCAGCCAGAAAACCTCAGTCAATTGATTTTCATAATCCGCTGTCTGTGCTGCTGCTTGTGAAGATGTGTTCCGACGGACATGATTTTATATTGGAAGAGGCATATCCCGATTATTCCAATGCAGACTGCAATGTTCAGGAAGGCGTATACGAATTGAGCTGTGTATAAGGTGGATAGCATGACAGAAAACAGATTACGTTTGTTCTATTACACAAAAGAAGATAATAAGAGAAAGCTTATGACATCGCTTTCCGAAATATTATTGGATGAAAAGTACAAATACATAGACTGGTATATCAAGCGTGACTGGAGATATGGCCCCAATATCGGTATCTATTCTTATCCGAAAGAAGGGCAGGAAGAACTTGAAACAGAGTTCTTCAAAGCAATCAAGAAAAAAGCGGAAGTTTTCTGGAAAAAAACGGATTCTGCGGAAGAGTATCCCAGGGAAGAAGTACTCAGACAGCTCAACCGGCTGGAGACAAACGGAACAGATTCGGACGATTCATTTCTTCCCATAGAAAAAAACAAAACCTGTAAGATCGACCGGATCGAGGAAAAGCGCATCGATATGTTTGCGGCGGAAGAAGAGTACAAACTGTATCGTGAGAAAAGATGCGAGGTTGCAGGTCTTGTGCTCAGGACGATACAGGTATTAAACGGGCTGGATGAAGCGGATCAATATAAGATGCTGGTCTGTATATACGCAAAGCTTGCCGAGCATTATCCAAAATCAGGATTTCTGAACGGATGTATATCCTTCAAATCTCATATAACAGGGTTTCTGTCCAATAAGGACAGCAGAGTCGGCGGTATTAAATTCAGATTTGAAACGATCTATGACGAGATGAAACCCGGGCTGGATCAAATCTACAGTGATGATTTTGTGATCGATATCCATAAAGATCTGATAGAGGACTGGTCATCCTTTTTCGGGAATTTTATCGGATCCATACAATATAGCCAGGAAATAAAAAAGACAATAATGAAGAACGGTAAATATTCCGAGAAATCCGAAAAGGCATTGTTGAATTATTCGGATTTCCATAATAAGTGGGTCGGAAGAAAAGGCTTTAAAGATTTCTTCTATTCGGAACCGTTCTATAAATACCGTTTATCGGTTAATTTCTTCTATCTGTTGCTGCCGACAATGGGGATCGGCCCCATCGGAAAACATCTGTGCTGCTATCTTGTAACCAGATTGGTTGAGGAAAATAAGGGCATACAACTGATGGATATGATCGCAGAAGCGTGAGGAAAGAAGAGCCGGATTATTAAGAGGTGACAAAGTGTATCTTGTTTACAAAAATAACATCCAGATGTATCTGGTCAAAGAAAACATTGTTATAAAGACCTGGAATCGTTTTTTTACTTTAAAAGAAGACAAAGATACGTTTGAGATGATCAAAAAGGTTATCGATGCTGTCAGGTCCCCTGTCAAATATGAAAAGATCCTGAGTAAATTGGGGAATGAGAAGAAAAAGATCGACAAGGCAATCTCAATATTGTTAAAAACCAATGTGATCATGGCAGCTGAGGATCCGTCACTATTTGATAATAAGTATTTGTATACATACGATAATCCGCTTTCGATCATAGAAAAAATGAATTCAAAGAAGGTGAATATCAGCGGTATTCCCGATAGGATCGTGAGACTCATGCAGACTGAAGGTATGAAAATTTCGGATGAAAAAGGGGTTTTCAGTCTTGTATGGAATAAGGGCTCCCTGGACGAATTGGATGAGAAACTTTTTGGACAAGATTATGAGAAGACAATAGTATGCGGTGAGGAAAAAGGCATTTATTACCTGATCATTGGAGACGTTAATACCAATGATATCAGAAAGGTAAGATACTATGTTAATAATACTCAGAAAACCGGATCTGCAAATGATAATCAGAGAATAATCTTTGATGAGATACTGGTTAACGCTTGTATCAAGTCTTTCTATGCGGATCAGGATGCTGATTTTATTATCGTCAATCCCGATCTGTCCGTTAACAGAGAAAAACTTAACATGCATATCTCCTGTAGCGATAAGAAAGCAGCACTTATAAGTGAGGACACACTTGCAATTGAGGCAAAGGAAGTATTATATCCGGATTTTGATGAATTTGTTAACAGTCTTCCTTTTGTAGGCTACTTCGGAAGCCTTAAACAGAATCAGCTTCCTATACCTAAACAGGAATTGTGGTTGATCGATAAAAACGGAGATGTATACGAAAAAATACTTTCCGCGGCCAATAATTGCGAAACTGCAATGCTCATGTCCTTTAGAAAAGCTTTGAAAATTTTCCTTGGGGAGGATTTTCAAATATATGACGATAAGCAGATTTATTATTTTAATCTTCTGGCGGATAAATTATTTGCCATAGATATTCGTAAGTACAACAGGAAGTTTGAGCTTATCGAAAGGGATATTGATATCAGCTGTTATAAACATGGCACATTGAATGTTTACAAAGTCTTTGTAGATGATAAGAAGAACAGGATTTCCCTGAATATATTAAATACCGGGGATATGAACAAAGAAATATGCTATGCACTGATGGAACTGGGACTTACCGTTAATCATGCGATGGATCTTTCCGAAAAAGTAGCCGGTGCCGTAAAGGATGCGCAATCTCCGGAGGATATTGAAACATTTAACAGAAAACTTCTGAATTATCTTACGGATAATGGTTCCGAGCTGTATGAGGAAAGTAACGAATACAGTGAAAAACTGAAAGGTATGGGTATATACCTGGGAAGACTTAAAACGGAGAGGATCGTGCCGGATGTCTGATAAGTATATAGATAAAAAACAACTTGATTGGAACGGATCAGTATATATATCTTCCTATGTTAATGATTATTCCGATGAACTTAGTAAGATGATGAATTGCAGTAAAGGTGAGATTTTGCATATTCATTACGGCTGTGATTATCTCGGGATAAGAATAGCTTCATCAAAAAGTGATCAAGGTTGTTTTTACTGTTACGAAAGACAATTTAATATCAATAATTCTCTCAGGATCGAACACAGTAATTCATATTTCTGTGAGGAATGTGATTATACAGGCTCCGGAATGAGAGCAATAAATCACATGGTTCAGTCCATAGTAAAAGGTCTTAATGATGATGCAGCAAACCGGAAGTATACATATATCATCAGATATAAAGATTTTTCAGTCAGCAGGATAAAGGTTAGAAAGCTTGAAACCTGTAAATGCTGCGGATCCATGATCGATGATTATGCATGGGTACTCAATATGGAAGAGGAATTCTTCGAGGAGGCCGGCAGCTACAGAGTTAATAAAAACGTCAACATAGAGGGAATTAAAGATCAGACATATAACAGGACTTCCGGCTTGTTTCAGTACATTTACAAATACTACAGAAGTAACTATATTCCCATCATTTGCTCCGAATTCAATGATGTCGAAACAGGCAGAAAGATCAGAACCTTCGGTAGAAGCTTCAATATGTCGGGAGTGGAGTCATCTTCTATTCTGGAAGGACTTGAGAGATATTCCGGAATGCTTCCCAGAAAACGTAGGAGCACGGTGCATGAAAGCTACAAATCCATAAAAGATGCCGGGATCGACCCGGAAAAATTCATCTTAAATTCTAAGCCGGAAATAGAAAAATACGGACTTAAAAGATACAGTTCTCAGAATAAGTACAACTGGATCTGGGCGTATTCCTGGAAGGATAAGAAACCGGTTCTGATCCCCGAACAGATAGCCTATTACGATGTTAACAAGGATTCTTCCGAGAAAAGATTCGTATATGAAACCTCCAACGGAGTTGCTCTGGGAGGAAGCCGTCAGGAAGCGGTTTTATACGGTTTATATGAGCTTATAGAAAGAGATGCATTTTTACTGGCCTGGTTCAACAGATATAAACCGGTAAAGATCTCCGTAAACAGTATAAAAGATGAAAAGATAATCGATACCATCCGCTTGGTTGAGATGAACGGATATAAGGTTCATATCTTTGATATTACAACTGAAAACAGAGTGCCGGCGGTATGGGTGTTGATAGAAAATCCCGCACCTGATGCCAAGGTCAGAAGCTATTCCGCAGCCGGTGCACATACCAATCCGTATAAAGCGATCGAAGGAGGCTTGGTAGAAGCAATCACATCCATGCCAATATATGAAAGCTTTCTTCCCAAACAGGCGGAAAGAGCACATCTTTTGAACCGGGATTATTCTCAAGTAACTATGATGGAAGATCATGTACTTATGTACAGCGTTCCCGAATCATTTGAGCCGCTCCGGTATTTATTTGAAAGAGAAGTCTATAAGGATATAGACGAACTGTATCCGGAATGGAAAGAATTTAGTAATGAGAGGTCATTGACCGTGATCCTTACTTCAATACTGGATAGGATCGCAAAGTACCATCAGGATATCATATTTGTCGATCAGACAAATGATCTTATTGAAAAGCAGAAGCTTTTCTGTGCAAAAGTTATCATCCCATCAATGCAAAACATGTATTTTGGAGAACAGTTCAAAAGGTTGAATGTTGAGCGTATCAGGTGGGGAGCAGTACAGGCCGGATGGAGAGATAAACCGCTTGACGAAAAAGAGATCAGCACCGTGCCTCATCCGTTTCCGTAAAGGTTTAATGATGAAAGATAGAATAATGGAGCTGCTGAACCTGGTTTCTTATAACAGGTACACTCTCGAGAACAAAAGGGATGACCTTACATATCTGTTTCCGGTGATCACGCCAATGGACGGTTGCCCCAAAAGAAAAATAAAACCCTGCTATGAATTTTTTAGGGAGAAGATGTTTCCTTTGATCGAAAGTTCTTCCGAGGTGGACTATTCCATTGAGGAAATCAGGGATTCGATCATACCGGGGACTCACGGAATAACAAAGTATGAGAATGATTCGCCCTACAAGTACCACAGACCGGTTCCCTCCGCCAGAGGATTTCACCCGTGCGAGTTATATATTCTGTCCCGTGAAGGCCTTAAACGCTTTGACCCCGTTGAGAATTCCTATGATATTCTGGCAGGCGACCCGGTGCATGAGGATACGGGTGAATTTCAGATCCTGGTTGCTGCGGATGACTGGAGACTTGGAAAGTTTTACGGAAATTTTGCTTATGTATTAAGCGCACTTGATGCGGGACATATAATCGGTCAGATATGCGTTCTTGCTTCCAAATTCAGATGTTGCTGCGAGATTACTTACGATGTTGAAAATGAATTAAAAGCTTCCGGTTGTTTGGACTATTTCAAAGATAACGGCTTGATATTGTTTGCCGGTATAAAAATCGGAAAAAGCAGAGATTTTAACTTTGATGATGCCGTTTTTAAGGTTACCGGAAGCAGAAGGATCTGTTACAAAAGGTTAAACAAAAAGCTGTCCTTAAGAAATGAGATCCTGGCTCTTCGCGAACTTGAATGTGATGTTCCGAATACAAAGAGAGCTCTTGCTCCCATGGATGATGCAATGATTTTAAATGAAACCTGCGATAAAAGCATAGGCAGTGTTTTGCGGGAAAGAAGCTCTGCTCACAGTCACATAGGATTAATGAGTATAGATGATCCTGCGGGACTGTCCGAGAAAATCGAATACACTGAAAAGGGATTGGCTGAGTATCTGAAGTACAGCGGGTTAGATAAATACATCAATGTATATGTGTATATCAACGCTACGGGTGCGGAATATAACAGAGCCTATTACAGATATGACAATAAAACGGGTCACTGGGTGCAGGTATGCGAAGCAGACGACAGTATAACCGAATGGTACAGGATAATTCATGACAATCATGAGTTTTTAAATGTTGAGAGTATTCCGCTTGTTTTTTTCTTCAGTACCAAAATTGATGCCATACGTGAAGAATACGGTAACAGGCTGATAGATGTCATGTACATGTTTTCCGGGGAGATATCCCAGATAATATGTTTGCTCATGACGAAATATGATTGGTTTTGCAGACCTATTAAAAATATTAACGAAGAGAAAATAGAAACAAAGCTTATGATGGACAATTCAAAAGAGCGTATAACATATGCCGCTTTGGCAGGAAAGGCCAATATTGTGCAGCATACTGCGGAGACAGGGATATTTGAGGGGAGGTCCTTAAATGAATGAATGGCATTCTTATCATATTTTCTATTTTGACGTTTTATTACAGGAAAAGCTGATCTGTGAGTGCATCGCGCCTCTTATGAAGGAGTACCTGGAGAAAAAGGCCATCGAAAAGTGGTTCTTCATAAGATACTGGGAGGGAGGTCCCCATGTTCGTCTGAGATTCCTGGGAGGCGCTGACGTGGAAGAAGAGATCGTCAGCAGGATCAAGCGCTTTGTAGAGGAGAATAAGTCGGATAGTACGCTTACTAAAGAGGACTATTACCGAAATCACACTTTTGACGGAGAAGATCTTGATAGAAGTAAGCTCCCCTGGTACGAAAATAACAGCATTCAAGCGATTCCGTATGAAAGAGAATATGAGAGATACGGCGGCGAGGTAACCATACCTGTATGTGAGAGCTTATTTATGAGCTCCAGTATTATGGCATCGGATCTGATCGCCGCTACCCGTAGCAATATGGGACAGAGAATATCCATAGCACTTAATCTGATAATAGTTTTTCTGTATGAACTGGAGATAAAGCCTGAATATTTTTTCTTTTATTATAAAGACCTTTGGGACAAGTTTTTTAAATATTCGGACCTTGAAGCAAGTTACTTCGGCACTTTGAATGTCAGGAGCCGATTAAGCAGCATAACGGAGGGTATGAGCAGTAATCCTTTGTATGTTAAGTGGTGCGAAATGACCCGCACCGACGTTGCTACATTAAAGGAAATATGGAAGGACAATCCGGAAAGACTGTATGGAATTGTAATGTCGTTGGTACATATGTTTAATAATCGTCTTGGGATAATCCCTAACATGGAGAGACAGATATGTGCTCAGTTTACGAAGGAAGTTGAGGCAATGGGACATGCAATGGAGAATCGATAGAAGAGCTGATGATTCATATATGACCGACAAGATCTATCTTGCATATCACAGAGCTTCTATGTTGGATGAAAAACTGGTATCGGTTCAGTCACCCAATTCGGAACAATATGTAGGACCTGTAGATCTGTCCGGATATGAATATATAGATCTTCCCGATATTCATGATATATACGATGACACTCGCGTGGATATTTTTGATGTACTGAAAAATCGCAGGACCATAAGATTTTTTTCCAAAGACTATACCATGAGCTTTGAGGATTTTTGTAAATTTGTTCAGTTCAGCATGGGAAAGTCATTTGAAAATACACATGATTGGACTTACAGAACATATCCTTCCGGGGGTTCCAGATATCCGGTTGATATCTACATTATCCCCCAGAGAGTTGAAGGACTGAAGGACTTTGAAGTGTATAGACTGGATCAACCCGATAACAGGCTCTATGACATGGGACGGTCCGTTAAAAAGGAAGAGATAAAAAACGCAACATGTGCCACAAAGTATGATTACCATGAATATATGGACAGTAATTTATTTATCTTTATGGTTTCTTCTTTTGAAAAAAGCACTTGTAAATACGGGCTTTTGGGATATAGGTTAACACTTCTTGAAGCCGGACATATCGGAGAAAATCTTTCACTTGTTGCTGAGAGGATGGGGTTCGCAAGCGTCCCTTTAGGCGGTTTTTATGAAAGAAACATCAACAGATTTCTGGGTGCGGATAGGTTTAAAGAGACTACACTTTACTATTATTTGGTAGGAGGGAAACGATGAGCTATGTTTTCCTGAAAAAGCCATACGGGATCATAAATGAAGAAAATGAGATCCAAATATACAATTATCTGACCCAAAGCATTGAAAAAACTTATCGTTTCGCCGAGATGGTTCCGAAAGGCTTTCTGAGCAGAACGGCCATGTATCAGATAATAGATACGGAAAGGCTTCTGGCCGAAAGCACAGGTTTTGAGAAAAGTGTCATAGCAAAACTTGTTAAAGAGAATCAGTACGTTCAGGTAGTGAATGAGATTACGGATGAAATATCTCAAACCGAAAAACTGATGTATGAAGCGGAAAAGATCGGAATGAATTACGCCAATTCCAATGAAAAAAATGTAAGGTACAAGGTTTATAAACATTTAAAGGACAATATGGAAAAGATAAGGATTGTAATAATCGGTTCGGGAATAATCAGCAGCAAACTGGAAGGGGAATTAAAGTGTTTTCCTTTTAAAGAGATCATTCATGTGGAGGATTGGTATGAATATAAAGAGTCTGATGAAGGTGATAACCAAGTTCATTATATCTATGTTAATGATAGTAATGATATTGATAAGCTTTATGACTTTGGGAGACATATGGCCGAAGGGAAGAGAGCGTGGAGTCTCCTTGCAGTGAGCAGCACCGATCTGATCATAGGTCCCACATTTTATCCGGGACAGGTAGGATGCATTAAGTGCGGATTTGATAAAGAATTTTTTGCAAATAAATACAATCCCACTTCATACGAAGCAAGTATCATGGCCGGGATCATGGCAAGCGATCTTTCTAAGACCATAGGGGATATGCCTGATGCGATAGTAGAGGATATATCGGTAACGATCGGCAGAGCATTTTGCATAAACCGTAAGACACTTAACGGGAAGAGCGTAAATCTGAAGTATGACAGTAACTGTGATATCTGCGGTATCGGTAAATAGTTGATAAAAAGGATGAAGAATATGAATGCTATCGAATTAAAAAACGTAACCAAAAGCTATCCCAATATTGATGCTGTAAGTGATGTGTCTTTTAACATTACAGCCGGGCAGATCGTCGGGATCATCGGAGCTAACGGCGCCGGAAAAACAACAATGCTTGAAATGATGATGGGTATCCGCAAAGCTACCAAGGGCGAAATAAAGGTTTTGGGAATGGATATAGACAAAGACAGTCAGGATGCCAAAAGCAAGATCGGGGTACTGCTTCAGGAACAGTGTGTATATAAAAATGCCAAAGTAACCGAGCTTTTCAATTTTTTCCATGACTTATATGAAAATCCTCTCGACATAGATCAGGTTCTGGATATCGTAAATCTTCAGGATTATAAAAAAATCAGGGTAAAAAGACTTTCAGGAGGTTTGAAGCAGCGAGTTGCCTTGGGAATAGCTCTTATCAATAATCCGGATATAATTTTCCTGGATGAGCCTACAACAGGACTTGATCCCGAAGCAAGAAGGGATTTATGGAAGGCGATTCTCAATTTTAAAAAGGACAATAAAACCGTTCTTCTGTCATCCCATTATATGGATGAAGTGCAGCGTTATTGTGATGAGGTAATTATCGTAAAAAGCGGAAAAGTAATAAGGAAGAATACTCCCGATAATCTCGTGGGTGAATTGGGAGAAGGCAAGACCATGGAAGATGTATATATGTATCATGCGGTAGGGGAGGCGATGTAATATGACCAGATCAATGAAATCATATCTTAAGATTGAATCCATTCTCTTTTTCAGAGAACCTCTGCAGGTAATATTTTCATTTTTCTTCCCTGCTGTAATGTTTGCAATATTTGCTTCGGCTTTTTCGGGAAATATGGAAGGATCGGAAGCATATTTTAATGTATATATACCGGGATATTTTACAACCGTCATTTATATCGTATCCATGTTTATGATCGGATATCAGATGGTTGCCGATAAAGAAGAAGGAATATATAAGAGGCTCAAGGTCACCCCCTTTAATATTAGGGATATATATAAGAGTATGATACTTAAGTCGGTTATCCTGTGTACTATAGGCGGCCTGGAAGTGATCTTGTTAGGAAGATTCGTATATCATGCCGAACTGACGACTCATTGGGGGCAGTTTGTGATCGCATTTTTCATAGGAAATGTAGTTGCCGTATGTTCCGGCTTTGCGATTTTTGTGCTATGTAAAAGTTCTAAGCAGGCTATGACGATCATTATCATTACTTTTTATCCTCTTGTCATGCTTGGAGATAATACATTTCCCCTGTCCATGATGCCTGAATTTATCCGCAGGATCGCTCCGATCATCGATCCTCTTTATCACCTCAACAGACTTATGAGAGGTGCCTGGGCGGGCGAACTTTTTTCCGAAAAGATCAGCATTGTATACGTCTTTGTAACGATCATTGTTTTGGCGGGAATATCCATAAAATACGACAAAACCGTGGATAATTTCTAAAAAATGATATGCGGTATAAATTTGGTGATGAGTGGTATTTATATACGCGTATTTAACTGATACGATAAAGAAAAAAAGAAAGGAGATTCCGACATGTACGTAGTCTGCGATGTAAGATGGATATGGTATTGGTGGGGCTGATAAGCCGGACATGGTTCTGCATTGGTGGAACAAATCGAATCCGTTAACTTTCTATTGGGAAGTTAACGGATTTTTTGATATTATTGGGTCATCCGGTGGAGATAGTATGGCGAGAATAATTTCAAAACAAGACACTGTATATTTATATAATGAAACAAACGCTCTTATGAACAGCCTGCGGGAGATCCTTAATCACCGCGAGGAGTACAAAAGAGCGGTTATTTCATGTACGGACGAACTTCTTAATTCGGAGGTTCTCAAAGTGCTCGAGGGAGTACCTGTTGATGAGTTGAACAGGAGCGGTGCGGGCCTCAGGGTCAAGTCTCTTAAGGACGCAGGCATTAACACCATTGCAGATACACTTACCGCGCCTATAGGCAGACTGGTCAATGTAAACGGCATCAGTCCCGACGGCGCTAGGACCATCAAGAATATCTCATTGAGCTTTGCCAATCAGGTTCGCACAGGTGTGAAAATAAAACTGAGCGCGGACGTTCAGACTCCTCAGACTTCCTCACTTGTATGTTCGCTTTATCGATACGCCAAGGTCAGCCCACTTTATGAAGAGGCGGTAAGACTGCTTGACAGGGATATGAATGCCGTTTATGAAGCTGTCGAACAACTTGCGCCTTTGAAGGGTACCGTCAGCTGGTTTTTTGCTTCTAAAGCAAATAAGAAGATTGCGGAGAATGCGTATGCATATCTGTCCGATATGATGCGCGGTCCCTTTGGCCTGAACGGAAAAGATCTGGCCTTGGGCATGCAGGATATATTGGATCATTCACAGCCTGCCGTCTGCTGGGATGATTTCAAGAATAATTCCATCAGGTATTTTACGACTCTTGAGGAAGTATACCCCGGAGTTCTCGGAAATCCCGATGATGTATACGGACTTACGGAAGACCTCGCAGAAGAGATTGCTAATGAAAGCTGCAAGCTGAGCGGCCTTAAGTGCACACTCAGGCGTTATCAGGAGTGGGGCGTTAAGTACATCCTTCACCAGAAGCGAGTTCTTCTCGGAGATGAAATGGGTCTTGGAAAAACAGTACAGGCCATCGCTTCAATGGTTGCACTCGTAAATGCCGGGGCAACTCATTTTGTGGTAGTTTGTCCTGCTTCCGTGCTGGCAAACTGGTGCAGGGAGATAGTAAAGCATTCCGAGCTTTCCGTTATCAAGGTCCACGGTGCCGGAAGGGCTGATGCTCTCAGGCAGTGGAAAGCAGAGGGTGGAGTTGCGGTTACCACTTATGAAACGACAGGTCACTTTGATCTTGAGGATGACTTTACCTTCGACATGATGGTGGTTGATGAGGCACATTATATTAAGAATCCTCAGGCTGCCAGAACGAAAAATGTCAAAGAGATATGCGGACATACGGAGCGTATTCTTTTCATGACGGGTACGGCTCTGGAAAACCGCGTGGATGAGATGATAGCTCTTATGGATATCCTGCAGCCGGAAGTAGCAAATTCCGTCAGGACCATGGCATTTATGTCCAATGCGCCTCAGTTCAGGAAGAAAGCCGCCCCTGTATATTATAGAAGAAAAAGAGAACAGGTCCTGGCTGAACTCCCGGATCTTATAGAGAACATGGAGTGGTGCCAGATGAATGCCCGGGAAGAAGAGGCTTACATCAGGACTCTTTGGTCGGGTAATCTGATGGCGGTAAGAAGAGTATCCTGGAATGTGGATGACCTGCAGTATTCGACGAAGGCACAGCGTTTGAAGGAGATAGTGGAAGAAGCACGGGATGACGACAGGAAGGTTATAGTGTTTTCTTTTTTCCTGGATACGCTTTCCAAGGTATGTGCTCTTCTGGGGGATGCATGTGTTGAGCCTATAAACGGATCGGTGCCGCCTGCAAGAAGACAGGAGATCATTGATGAATTCGATTCGGCGCCTGCGGGAAGTGTTTTGCCTGCACAGATCATGTCGGGCGGGACGGGACTTAACATTCAGTCCGCATCCGTTGTTGTAATATGCGAGCCTCAGTATAAACCTTCCACGGAAAACCAGGCGATCTCCAGAGCGTACAGAATGGGGCAGGCCAGAAACGTGCTTGTTTACAGGCTTATGAGTGACGATACTGTTGATGAGAGGATACTGGAGATACTTACGAGAAAGCAGGCGGAGTTTGATGCTTTTGCGGACAGATCTGTAGCCGGAGACGATACCATAGAGCTGGATGACGGCGCAATGGGTGACATAATCAAGGGTGAAATCGAGAGAATTAAGGCACTTAAAGGAAGCAGTGTGTTCGAAAAGGCGAAAAATGCGCAAATTTAAGGTTTTGTTTTGGCTAAACTATTGATAAATACTGACTTTTGTGGTATTTTAACTATGTTGCGTAAGGCAACAAAATTAAACTGTTTTTTAGAGGAGAGATTCAAATGAACAGAGTAGAATTAGTTGATGCAATCGCAAAAGAAGCAGGACTTACCAAGGTTGATGCTGACAAGGCTCTCAAGGCTTTCACCAACACCGTATCCAAGGAGCTTAAGAAGAAGGGAAAGGTTCAGCTTGTAGGCTTCGGAACCTTCGAGACCTCCAAGAGAGCAGCTCGTAAGGGTAAGAACCCTCAGACCGGCGAAGCTATCAAGATCCCTGCAGCTACCGTTCCTAAGTTCAAGGCTGGTAAGGCTCTCAAGGACCTTGTAAACGGCGCTAAGAAGTAATTTTGAACTACTTTAAAGGACGAGGCTGATGCCCCGTCCTTTTTTTGTGCGAAGCAATGAGCCATGCGTCTGCATGCAGGACGACGACCGACGAGAGCTTGCTCTCGGGAGGTCGGAAGACTGCTTGCAGACATACGGCGACTGCCGCGACAGTGAACGACCGCAGGTCGTGAACTGTCGGCATGGCTCTTAGTGTGTTTGAACGGGTTGGATTGGAGGTATATTTATTATGGAAACTGACAAGAGACTGGTATTTGATTCGATCCCTGAGAAGTTCGATAAGTGGAGGGTTAAGTATAATCCCGAACTTTTCGACTATGTTACCAAGGTCAGCGGACTGGGCCCGGACAAGAGCTGTCTTGAGATCGGACCGGGGACGGGACAGGCATCTGATTTCGCCATAGAAAGCGGATGCGATTACTTGGCCATCGAACTCGGTGAGCATCTTGCTGAGAAAATGAAAGAGAAATATTCTTCAAAGCCTAATTTCCATATAGTGAATGCGGACTTTGAGACATATGATTTCGGGGATAAGAAATTCGATCTGATCTACTCTGCGGCAACGATACAGTGGATCAAAGAAGATGTGGCATATTCAAGAGTATATGACCTTCTTAAGGATGGCGGAATCCTTGCGATGATGCTTATGAGAAGCGATTACAAAACTCCGAATCCCGCTATGTATGAGGATATTCAGAAGGTTTACGATAAATATTTCGTAACCGATCAGCCTTATAATCAGAAGTTTGATTATATGAACGGAACAAGCTACGGTCTTTCTTTTCTCGAAGAGAGATCATTTCCCGGAAGACGAGAGTATGATGCTGATGAACACAATGAGTATCTCGGAACACACTCCACACATATTACTTTGAAGGAAGAATACAGAGATCTGTTCTTTAACGGAGTAAGAGATGCGGTCATCAAACACGGAAATAAAGTGGTGTTCGAAGATCAGTACGTTGTATATCTGTACAGAAAATGAATTGACTCTTTGACTTTTAGATCTGATAGGGTTAATATATTCACAGAGGTGCTACCGATAGACGGTTAGTCCGGATTGTTATTTGTTCTTTATAACCGCTCCGTGCCGGGGGCGGTTATTTCTTTTTTATTCCAAGCAGATATCCGAGTTCAAATATCGTAACGGAAAATCCTATTACAGTAATGAAATCAATGATAGTCAAGCTTCATCCCTCCTTTCTCAGTAGATTGGAGGGCAAAAAAGATACCCTCCGAAGAGGGCTAACCGCCTACCGTTATGGTAGCACCCGAAGGGATTATATAAGAATTGAAAACCATAAAACAATTGACAAATTGCACAAATATAATGATATACTCAATGAGTATAGACACGCACAACACCTTGATTTATAAGGCTTTGGTTGCAAACTGATTTCATATAGGAGGAATTTTATGACCACATATACGTGCAACATAGAAGGCTTGGAATTTGATGTAGATGCAACGAGTCAGAAAGACTGGAATTCCAGAATGTATTCATACATTATTAAAGGTATACGAGCTCAGGCAGGCATGACACGAAATGAGTTTTGCGACTGGCTGGGACTTCCCTATAGAACCCTCCAGGAGTGGGAACTGGGGGATAGAATCATGCCGGAGTATGTTCTTAACCTTATTGCGTATAAAGTGGCTAACGAAAAAAAGGCCGGGAATATCTAGGCTCTATCGTCACTATTGACTCATAAGCTCTCTATTTTCTAAAATATGAACATATAGGAGGGGCACGATGCTAAAATTACAAATTATTTCATATGTGGCATATGGACTTCTTACACTGTTTCTTATAGGTATCGGTTCTGCAATCATCAAGCTGAAGAAAAAGAAGATATCCGTCGGCGCGGCTATTGCGATGCTGCTGATATTTGTAATTATGATGCTTGTGGTTTCATATCCTTATTTTGTAATTTACCGCGGGTTGCCTGCGGGAAGCGGCAGAGTTGTCGGTGAGTATAACGAGTTTACTTCCATGTGGACCTACTGGGATGATGAACAGTGGAAGATCGGAGCCAATAAATACGGAGAGCCGATCTTCAGTAATCCTAAGGAAGCATTTGTGATCGCTAACGGTGAATTTGCTGACATAATCGAGCTGATTCAGGACGAATACGGATTTGACGATTTCTCCATGAAAAATTATGAGGAGTACAGTCATGTTATATATAAAGTAAATGCAAGCGGTGATGCTGCGGCACAACAATTCAGATTCTATGAATTCATAGAGATATACGGGAACAGCCGGAAAACATGGCATTATCTGCCGGCAGAAGGCTGGGTAAGGAATTAAAATGATAAGAAACATAACACTCGGAAGAACGGGAATAACCGTGCCTCAGAACGGATTCGGTGCACTTCCCGTTCAGAGAGTTTCAATGGAAGAAGCGGTGAAAATCCTCAGGAAAGCATACGACGGCGGCATGAGATTTTTCGATACCGCAAGAGCATACAGCGACAGTGAGGAGAAACTGGGAGAAGCATTCGGAAACGGTTACGTAGATCGTGACAAGATCATAATCGCCACGAAAACTCCGGCTAAAACCCCCGAGGATTTTTGGAAGGACCTTGATACTTCTTTTGAGAAGCTGAAGACGGATTACATTGACATCTATCAGTTCCATATGATGGGTGAGTGCTGGAAGCCCGGTGAAGAAAACGGAATGTATGAGTGCATGGTCCGTGCAAAGGAGCAGGGAAAGATCCGCTTCATCGGAGGAACCGCACACAAGCTGGGAGTGGCACGTGAGATTGCAGAGTGCGGTTTTTACGATACTCTTCAGTATCCCCTTTCCTATCTTGCGGATGATAAAGAGATCGAGCTCATTGATATCTGCAACCGTAATGAAGTGGGATTTATTGCCATGAAGGGCCTTGCGGGCGGTCTTATCACGAATTCCAAAGCTGCCATGAGTTTTGTTTTGCAGTATGACGGACTTGTCCCTATCTGGGGAATTCAAAAAGAAGCCGAGCTGGACGAGTGGCTTTCATATATGGAAAATCCTCCTGTTATGGATGACGAGATCAGGGCATTCATAAAATCAGAGCAGGATGAACTCAAAGGAGAATTCTGCAGAGGATGCGGATATTGTATGCCCTGCAGCGTAGGCATTCAGATCAATCAGTGCAACCGCATGTCCCTTATGCTTCGCCGTGCACCCAGTGCTTCATGGCTCGGCGAGTACTGGCAGGCCGAGATGGAGAAGACCAAAAAGTGCGTGGAGTGCGGCAAGTGTCTTCCCAAGTGCCCTTACGGATTGAATATCCCCGAGCTCCTCAGAAAGAACTATGAGGACTATAAGGAAGTTTTGGCAGGAAACAGAAGTGTTGGATGACAAACCGGTAGCGTCCCCGTTGTCATCCGGGAGTAGTTATGAACGAAATATCAAGGCATGATGTTTTTATAAGTTACTCATCGAAAAATAAAAATATCGCGGATGCGATCGTATTTGATTTCGAGCTGAACGGGATCAGATGCTGGTACGCGCCCAGGGATATCCGTCCCGGCGAAGAATGGGTCACCGCAATCACGAAGGCTTTGGAGGTTTCCAAAGTTCTTGTTCTCATATACACGGATGAGTCGAATAATTCAAGACAGGTCATGAATGAAATTGCCGTAGCTTTTAATGCCGGTATTACCATCGTGCCTTTCAAGCTTTCCAACGAGCATATGAGCAGGGAACTGGAATATTACCTTACGAGAGTTCACTGGCTTGATGCGGTCTCCAAACCTTTGCATGAAAATATAGTGTCACTTCGGGAATATATTTCGGTAATCATTAATGCGAGAAACGGTGAAGCTCCCGCATCATTTTCCCGGGACGGAGCTCCTAAATTTACTATCCCCAAGAAAGTGAAAAAGTATATTCCTACGTTCATTGCTATTTTTGTGCTGGCGATTTTAGCGATAGCACTGAAAACTTATGAAAAAAAACGTTTGGAAGAAGCCGATGCGGAGATAAGAGCGGAATATGAGGCCAGATTGGAAGCTGAGGCAGAGGAAAGAGAGCGCGTAGAAGAGGCGGATAATTCTTCAGAGGATGAAGGTACTCTTTTATACGAAGAAGGACTGAATGCATATTCGGAAGGCAATTATGCATTTGCGTATTATAAATTCGAGAGGGCTGCGGATGCCGGAAGCAGAGAGGCTATGAAGGCTGCCGGAGACATGTTGTATGAAGGTATCGGAGTTGAGATAAACGAAAGCAAAGCAGTGGAGTTTTATCTCGAAGCAGGAGGTTTTACTCCGACAGAGACTGAGCCTTTTTTTGAAAGAGACGAGGAAGGTCTTGATGATGAGGATATGTTCAACAGGCTCGGTCTTGCATATTTCTATGAATATGATTATACAAAAGCGGCATACTTCTTTATCCTGGGGGCTGAGGAATTTGACAGCGTAAACTGCATGGGAAATGCCGGGATCACTTACGAAAGTGCCATGGATTGGGAGAACGCATATAAGTGGTACAAGGCTGCGATTGAGGCAGGACATCCCGATTCCGAGAAGTTTGAGAAGAAAGTAAAGCAGATGGAAGATGAGGGATTGGTCTGATGACGTCCCCTCTGTCATCAAGATTTTATAGGATGTGTTATAATAAAGTTTGCGAGTATATCGCAAACTTTATTTGTTTATGGGGATTTATATAAATGGGACTTAAGAAGATCTTGCTCGGTCTTGCGGGTACTGTTCTATCCGCTGCCGTGATGCCTTTGACGATATCAATGACTGCTAATGCGGCAGTAGAGATAAATGAAACCAACTTTCCGGATCCCGTGTTCAGATCGGTCATAGCAAGTGCCGATTACGACAGGGACCGGAACGGGATTATAGATGACACCGAAATAGCCCTCACCATCAATATCTACTGTGAAGGAATGGGCATAACATCTGTTCAGGGAGTAGAGTATTTCACAGCGCTTCAGGGACTATGGTGCAAGGATAATTACATCTCGACACTTGATGTGAGCAACCTTAAAGACTTGCACGGTGTATGGTGCTCGAATAATCTGTTTACATCCCTTGATTTTTCCGGAAATCCCGAGCTTGAGTGGGTTTATTGCTACGACTGCAACCTGACCTATCTGAATGTTTCAAATAACCCCAAGATGGCTTATCTTGAGGTTAACACCAATCCTTTGACGACTCTTGATGTAAGTCACAATCCGCTCCTGGAGCACTTGACATGCGGATCCTGTGAGCTTACAAGCCTGAATCTGGGCAACAATCCGAATCTCACTCACCTTGATGCTTTCAGGAATCACCTGACTTCGCTGGACGTTACGGGATGTCCCAAGCTTAAGCGTCTCGATATCTGGGATAATGCGGGACTCGGAAGCATCGATGTAAGCCAAAACTCCGGCCTTCAGTATTACAACTGTGCCAATAACGACGCGGTCACCATAGACGTGACTCATAACCCCCAGCTTCAGAAGCTGATCTGCAGTTACAACGACATCGTAAATCTGGATCTTACCCATAACCCCAAGCTGGTTTACCTGGACTGCGCATGCAACAATATTACATCCCTTAACCTCTCGGGTAACCCTCAGCTTTATTTTCTTCAGACCTTTACGAATCCTTTTACGACTCTGGATATCGGCTCCAATCCCTTACTTATCCAGACATATCAGACAGGCGTAAAAAAGAACGAATCAGCAGTCTGCGTCGGACATTCCTGGACTCTCTATTACGGCGGGGATACGTCAACGGGCGGGGATAATATCTATTTCCTTTGCTTTGACGACAAGGTTACCCTTGCTGCTCTTCCCGCAGCGGGAACAGATGCTTCCGGAAGCAGTCCGGCGGCAACGAACGGTCCCAATATCCCTTATGATCCCGATCTTGTGACCAGAGAAATGGTACTCCAGACTCTTTATACCCGTGAAGGATGCCCGGGCGTTAACGGATTTGGCACAAGGTTTACCGATGTTGCACCCGATTCATGGTATACAAATGCTATTATATGGGGAGAGGCTAATTCCATCGCGGTGGGTACTCCTTATATCTCATCATCGACATTCGGTGTGGGACAGCCTGTAACAAGACAGGACCTGCTTCTTATGCTGATGCGTTATTCCGAATATAAGAATTATAAGAGAGCAATCGACTTCGGAAGAACGGATGATTACCTTGATTATTACGATATAGATTATTATGCGTGGGAAGCAGTCACCTGGGCTGTTACCTGGCATATCATGGAGGGAATAGGAGAGCCCGGAGCCCCTAAGACAGAGCAGAGGTTCGAGCCTCACGGAACCGTAACGAGAGCTGACTTCCTGGCGACTTTATATAATCTGATGGAAGTTAATAATGTTTCGAACCTTTCATTTACCATTCCCGAAAGCGCAGGTGTTCCTGCTGTTGCGGGTGCCGGGGATACTACAGGTTCAGCTGATGGTACGCAGCCTAGCGATGACGGAAATGCTGCATCTGACGTTGTTTCCACAGACGGATCTGCAGACGGAGATTCTCAGACAGATGCTTCTTCAGACTCTTCCGACTCAGACGATGATTACCCGGAATTTCTTCCTCAGGAAGATGATCTTCTTCCGATTCCCGGAGATGAAGTTCAGGCCGGAACTCAAGTACAGGAGCCTGTACCTGAAAGCTTGGACAGTACCGCAGGGGCGACTTTATTTAAAATATTCATACCGATTATACTGATCGTAATTGCAATAGTTCTGATAGTTCTTAGACGTAAGAAGCACTAGGATCCATTGAGGAGGGTATTGCATGGGTTTGGTTATCGCATTCGGAATCCTGTTCGTAGTGGTTTTATTTTCCGTAATAATGAGTTTGCGGGAAAAACATAAGAATCAGGGATTTATCATCACATCTGCGGTGCTGATGATAGCTGATGTGCTGTGCATTTTGATGCTCACCTGCGATACCATGAGAGATGCGAGAAATTACCTCGTAACCTATTATGTCATCTACGGCTGGTTCTTTTTCGGTGCACTGCTTACCATGCTTCTGACTCATTCCAAAAAGGTCTATTATCCACTTGTAATTCCCGTAGCGCTTGTGTGCCTGATTCAGTCGGCATTCACCATTCCGAATTATTTTTCCAATGCGTTCGTTAATATATCCAAGAAGATAATTTTCGGACGTATCTACTGGATCCTTGAGATCAACTGGGAATCCAAATTCTGGATCATATCAAGACTTTACAGGGATTGTTGTTACATAAACGGCATCATTATCTTTTTGGCGATGGTTTATATTGTCCGGCATGTACCCAAGGTTTTCAGGCCCAAGTACTATGTGCTAATGGGAATGCAGGGAACCATCTTTATGTTCATCGCACTTACCTTCGCACTGACATGGCCGGTATGGCTCCACACTCTTATCATGAACGCTATTTGCTTCATGACTTTCTATTATGTTTTCCTATATTCGGATTTCAAACTGCGCGATACCGTCATGAAAGATTTTGCAAATCAGATGACTGACGGTCTGGTCATATATAACAAATACAATGATCTGATCTTCATCAATGACCGTATCAGAAACGTTCTTACAGCGGACAGCCTTGATCGAATCGAAAACATTGATGCGATAGAGAAGTGGAGATCTCAGGTTGAGCAAATAGAAAACATTGAAGTCGTGCCATATGAAAACGACGAGAGAATGTTTTATTTTTCCGTGATGAAAACCGAGATCGGAAGCGGAGATAATCTTATCGGTACCGCATATGTATGTCACGATTCCACCGATTCCGTCACAAGACTTAAATTCATGGAACAGGTTAATGAAGAACTTGAAAGAACCGCACGTATGAAGGCGGACTTTCTTGCCAATATGAGCCACGAACTCCGTACTCCCATGAATGCGGTTATAGGTCTTGCGCAGATCGCACTTCGCGAAAAGGAACTTCCTTCGAATGTAAGAGACTGTCTGAATCAGATAGGTTCATCGGGGAGAAATCTTCTCAACATCATTAATGATATTCTTGATTTTTCCAAAGTTGATTCCGGAAAGATGGAGATCATACCGGAAAACTACGAGCCTTTATCTGAAGTGAATGACATCGCAAATATCCTAATGACAAGGATCGGTGATAAGAATCTGGAATTCTTTTTCATAGTGGATCCCAAGCTCCCTCACATGCTTAACGGCGACTGCATGAGGATCAGACAGGTTCTGATAAATCTGGCAAACAATGCCATCAAGTTCACAGAGCTCGGTATGGTCAAGATTGATCTGAAGTGCCATGATCTCGGCGATGACATGATGGAACTTGAATTCCACGTTGTTGACACAGGACGGGGAATAAAGCCGGAAGATCTGGAAAAGCTTTTTGTATCCTTCCAGCAGGTTGATACCAAGAGAAACAGAAGCGTTGAAGGAACCGGCCTCGGACTTGCGATTTCGAAAAAACTTGTCGAAGCAATGGGCGGAACGATCGGAGTTGAAAGTGAGTACGGAAAGGGATCGGATTTCTGGTTTAAGATTCCTCAGAAGGTTGTGACCGCACAGGGCGATCTTGTCGTAGAAAACAGTAAGAATAAATATGCATATTGCTTTAATGAAAATCTTGTTATGACCGATGAGTTTGCCACCGAGATGAAATCCTTTGGCATGGATGGCAAGGTTATCGGATCCCTGAAGCAGTACGAACCTACCGGCAAGGAAGAGTTCATTCTTTTCATGAATGATTATTACAATGATGAGATGAAGAAATTCCTGGATGATCATCCGGCTGTTCAGGGTGTTGTTCTTGAACCTTACGAATCAACTTTTGTTCCCGACAGGAAGAATCTTTCTGTTTTGAAGAAGCCCCTCACTTCCCTTGCAATGGTGCTTGTACTGAACAAAAAGTCTCTTGAAGATGTGCACTTTAAGGGCAAGGAAGTCAAGTATGTCAAGTTTACAGCACCCGATGCAAAGGTTCTTATCGTCGATGACAATACCATCAACCTGTCCATCGCAGTGGGATTGCTTGAGCCTTTACAGGTTAAGTGTGAGGTTGCACAGTCCGGCAAAGAAGCACTGGAAAAGATCCGTGATAATCAGTACGATCTGATACTTATGGACCACATGATGCCCGAGATGGACGGCGTAGAAACTTCCATCGAGATCAGAAGAACTATTCCCGATGCGGACTTTACTCCCATTATCGCACTTACCGCAAATGTTCTCGAAGGCAGTAAGGAGATGTTCCTTAAAGCCGGTATGGTCGACATGATTGCCAAGCCCATTGACATCAAAGAACTGAACATGAAGATGATCAAGTGGCTTCCCAACTATCTGATACATGAGGAAAAAGAAGGAGGGGAGGACCGATCGGAAACCGGGGAAGAAGTTGTAAGAGAAGAAGAACTCTACGATTGTCTTGACTGCGAGAAGGCCATAAAGGGTCTGGGAACCGCATCTTTATTTAAGAAAGTTGTAGCCGATTACTACAAGAACGGTCACGACACTCTTGAGATAATCAAGCAATCTCTTGAGGAAAAGGATTACGAGACATATGCCATCAGAACTCATTCTCTTAAGAGCACTTCTCGTCAGATAGGCGCTACGGAACTTGGAGACTATGCCGAGAAACTCGAAAAGGCCGGCAAGGCTCGGGATGAAAAAGAGATCGCCAAGTATCATGACGAGACCATGGCAATGTTCGAAAATCTGCTGGAGAGCCTATCCAAATACTTCAAGGAAGATGCTGACGTGGCAGACGACAAGGCGGTAATTACTGCGGATAAGATTGAAGAAATCTTCGGAAAACTTACCGTAGCCTGTGATGATCTTGATATGGATGCAATGGAAGAGTGCAGCAAAGAACTGGAAGAGTATTCATACGGAAATAAGAAGGGAATAATAGATAAGCTTATAGAAGCAATCAGAAATATGGATCCCGATTCCATCACTGAGGTGATGGAAGAATACAGAAAATAGAAAGGCAGGTGCGGATGAGATCATTAAAAAAGATATTATCAGTGTTTGTTGCATCCGTGTTGGTCCTTGCGACACTTACGGGATGCGGAGAAGAACAAAAAGCAGATAAATTGGTGCTTGCAGTCAGGTCCGGAACATACGCGGAGGTTATCAAAATGTGTCTCCCCGGTTTTGAGGAGAAGTACGGGATAACCTGCGAGATTGTGGAATTTTCGGAGGATGACCTTCATGGGGAGATCCTTCATGATTCACTGAACAGTAAAGGAAGTTATGACATCATAATGGCGGATTCTTCCTGGGTTTCCGAACTGCTTGCGGAAGGTGTGCTGGCAGATCTGGGGGCGCTCGGATATACACTTGATGCCGATATAATCCCTGCTACCACCGAAATCTGTATTCAAAACGCCAAGATGTATCTCGTTCCTTATTACGGCAATGTTACGGTTATGCTCTATAACAGGACCGTAGCGGAAAGCCTTGGATATAACGTGGAAGCTTTCGAAAGTCTGGATGATATCTCATCACTTTGCAGAGCTTCGTCTGCGGCAGGATACGGCGGATTTGTGGCGAGAGGGGATACCGCCAATAACGTTGTGGTTGATTTTCTGCCTGTGCTTCGTGCCTTCGGAGGATGGGTTGTGGATTCTTCGGGTAAACCTACCGTAAACACCCCTGAGTTTAAGGCTGCTCTTAAGTATTATATGGATCTCCTTAAAACCGGCCGCCTTCTTCCCAAGGATCAGCTTATATCGTCCATTGAAAGCGGATCTCAGGTTCTTGCTGTAGGCTGGCCCGGATGGTATATGACGGATGCTGTAAATTCCGATTATTGTGCTTTTCCCGGAATGGTCAAGAGCGGTGACGAGAGCTTTAATTCCAATATCTACGGAATCTGGACCCTCGGAATTCCTTCAAATTGCAGATACAAGAGCTCCGCGGTTCAATTACTGCAATATCTGATGGACCCCGAGGTCCAAAAGAGTACCATCGAATACGGCGGAGTTCCCTGCAGATATTCCTGCCTGACAGATCCCGAGATCGTAGCTTCAAATCCCCATCTTGAGGTTATCTGTGCGGCGCTCGAGAACGGAATATACAGACCTTCTACCAGAAAATGGCCTGAATTTTATGCAATTTTGGGTGCCAGAATGACTCAGATCCTTAACGGTGAACTGACCGTGGAGGACGGTCTGGTTCTGGCTCAGGAAGAGCTGGAAGCCCTGATGAAATAAGGTGGCAGCGGGGGACTGTTACTTACTTAACATTTCTTAAAGAAATCTTAAAATTTTATGGTATCTGCAGATAGACTCTGTTATAATTATTCATGGTTGTTTTTTAATCTATTTCTTATTAGGGGAGGAATACGGTAAATGGACTTTAAAGAACTGGTTGAATACGCCAAGAAAATGGACTGCTCTGATATTCATATCACAGTAGGTACCAATGTAGCTATCAGAAGATATGGCGAACTTGAGATCCTCGAGCCCGCACCTTCGGCCGAAGAGTCAAGAAACATGATCTTCTCCATTCTCAATCAGGAACAGGTTGAGAAGGTTTCAGGCGGATCCGACCTTGATGTAGGTGTAATGCTTTGGGACGGAACCAGAATCAGAGCAAATGTTTATCATCAGAGAAACAACCTTGCCTGCAGTATCCGTATTTTGAACCAGACCGTTCCTTCTTTTGAGGAACTCGGTCTTCCTCCCGTTTGTCAGGAGCTTGCCGAAATGCCCAGAGGACTTGTTCTCGTAACAGGCCCTACCGGTTCAGGTAAATCAACAACCCTTGCTTCGATGGTTGAATATATCAATAAGAGAACTTCAAGACATATCCTTACTATCGAGGATCCTATCGAGTATGTATATCCTCACAATAAGGCTATGATCCATCAGAGAGAAGTCGGCAGAGACGTATCAAGCTTTGCAACCGCACTTCGTTCCGCAATGCGTGAAGATCCCGATATCATCCTTGTAGGAGAGATGCGTGACTTCGAAACCATTTCTGCAGCTATTACCGCAGCTGAGACCGGACACCTGGTTCTTTCCACCCTGCACACCACCAGTGCGGCACAGACCGTAGAGCGTATCATCGACGCTACTCCTCTTGACGGACAGGATCAGATCAGAACCCAGTTCGCTAACGTTATCAGAGGCGTTATCACTCAGACTCTTATTCCTACCGCCGATATGGACGGAAGATGCTGCGCTACCGAGATCATGCTCGGAACTCCCGCTATCGCAAACCTCATTCGTGATAAGAAGACCATTCAGATTCCTTCTCTTATCCAGGCAGGAAGAAGCCTCGGAATGCACCTTCTTAACGATGATCTTGCATCCCTTGTAGGACGCGGAAGAATCTCAAGAGAAGATGCTCTGTGGGTATCTAATGATCCTACTGCACTTGAGAAGATGTGCTGATTAAAATAAGTTTAAAGAAAGTATAAAAGTCCTTAAAGCGATTGTATGTTATGCTCCGATGGGAACGGATAACCGTATCCATCGGAGCTTTACTTTTGTATGGAGGACTATATGAAGAAAGGACTTGATGCATATAAATTAAAAATATTAGCATTGATCTTCATGCTGCTCGATCATGTGAAGACATATCTGAGTTATCCTACCTATGCATATCTCGGATGGCCAAGGTGGCCTGAGTTTATCGGCATGATCACCAGATTTGTATCACCTCTGTTTTTGTTTCTGATGATAGAGGGCTTTTATCATACAAGAAGTCGTAAGAAATATCTGATCAGATTGTTTATAGCCGGTGTGATCATGATGATCGGAAACGTGACGATCAATTACGTGTGCCTGAATATAAAAGGACATGCGGATGAGATAAACCTTCATGCGTTGATTCAGGGCAATGATATTTTCCTGACACTCGCATTTATGTTTGCGGTGGTATGGTGCCTTGAGAACCTGAAAGCACGTAAGGATATTCTTAGGAACAGTATTCTTTTGACCGTATGTGCATTATTCGGATTGCTTAATGAAGGCGGAATATTCCTGCTTCCGATTACATTGATCGTCTGGTTCTTCCGCAGTAAGAAATCAACCATGTGTCTCGGTATCTTGGTTTTTTGTTTGCTGTTACTGTTAAAAGCACTTGTCAGTTACAATCCGAATGTTGTTGCTTCGTTTTATGCATATATGTGCTTCGATGACCAGTGGGCCATGGCAGCGGTAATTCCTTTTATACTTCTGTATAATGGAGAAAGAGGAAAGAACACACCTGTTACCAAGTACATGTTTTACGTGATCTATCCCGTACATTTGTGGGCCTTGATGATCGCAAGATTCATGATAATGCCATAATGTAATCTTAAAGAAATTTAAATAAATCGTAATAATGCTTAAAGTGATTATCTGTTATAGTGTCACAAGATGACAGCCGGTTATTATCCGGCACAGTGGCCGCGGGGATGCGCACCCGGCAATCGGTCTCAGTGTCGGAACCCTGTCATCACCAAAAGGTTTTTAAAGGATGCAGCTTTTTTGCATCCGGTTAGGAGTTAGTTATGAAAAAGAAATATTTGATTCCTATAACACTTCTAATGGTTATTGGAATGACTGCATGTGGAAACACTGATGTAACCAATGAAAATATTGAGATTTCCGAGATAACCGCAGAGCCCATAACCGAGCGGGGTGATGAGGATCTCATTTCGGATTATCAGGATCCCCTTCCCGCTGAAGAAGATGACGGATTGGATGCTCCCGATGTTATCACCGATGAACAGGCACTTGATGCGGTTATATCCTTTATGTCTTCCGCGCAGCCTGAAGTTATAAGCAATGATGATTACACTGAATATTTTATTGTTGAATCAAGTACCCCTGAGCAGATCGTAGTTCTATACAGATCATATACCGCTTCTCAGACCAGATTCTACATCGACCGTGCTACCGGAGAAACAATAGTAACCGAGCTTGTTCCCGGTATCATCGATGAAGAGACCGAAACGGGTGAAGCGTTTAATATAAAAGAGTATACTAATGATGTGCACGGAGCGGTTGCAGCTTATTCCGATGATTCTCTTATGAATTACACCTGGTTTACCGCTTCCATGGTAACTGATGCCGACGGTAATTCCCGTCCCGAGTGGGAAGTACGTTTCTTTGAAGATGCCATTGAGTACGGATATGTTGAAAATGACAAATTCGTATTGGATCATAGCGATAAGATCTGTTCCATTGAGCAGTTCTCTGAGCATGGATTTACCGTACAGGCCGAAACAGATACAGGTGTACAGTATACCTATAAGACCTCTGAGGATGATGAAACGATCCTTGAGTATTACGGAACCTGGGATGAGACGAAGTACGCCGATAACTACAGCGGAAGTGCTTCTCTTTTCAGATAAATATTTTTCTAACATATGACGATAGGGATGCTTCGAAAGAAGCGTCCCTATTGTCATATTGTCTTTTATTCTCATAATGTAATCTTAAAGAAAATTAAAGAAAGCGTAATGATACTTAATGTGATTATCTGTTATAGTGCCAACAAGACAAGGATTGCTTCTTGTCCCTTGCTTCGAAGCATGAAAAGCAAACAGAACCAAAAAGGAGTACCACTATGAAAAAACAAATCGTAACAATGTCACTTATGCTGGCCATAAGCCTTGCAGGATGCGGAAATGCAAATAACAACACTGCAAATATTCCCGAAGGCATGGCTCTTGATGTAGAAGAACTTACCACAGGAATAGAAACTGTAGCAGATGAGGATCCGGAAAATGATATAGAAACTACCGATGAGGATAGTACCGGAAATCTTACAAAAGAGCAGGCACTTACTGCTGTTAAGAATTATTGCTACTCTATACAGCCCAACATCGAGAAGCTGGACAAGTCGGATAAATACACTGTTAATTTTGAGGTTGAATCCTACAGCGATGATGAAATCGTTGTCCTCTATACCGCACAAACCGGAGAGGAAGTAAGATTCTATGTGGATCCTGTTTCAGGAGATGCTGAAATTACCGCATTCATCCCCGGCGAAAGCACTCAGGAAGAGCCTTCCGATGAGATCATTCATCTGAGAGATTATGTGGACGGTAAAGTCGAGCTGACAGGTTCCGTATCTCTCGACGGAATGTGGGCGACCGCATCAATGGTACCTGATGAAAAAGGCGACGTTCAGCCCGAGTGGTATGTTGAGTTTGTAGGTTACGCCATCAATTACGGACATATGGATGGAGATAAGTTTGTTGTAGATCACTCAGATGATGTCCAGTTACAGATGTCTGATTCTGCCGGCAATCTTTTTGTTCAGGCAGAAACCGCAGACGGAATTCAGTATACCTATAAGATCAGTGATGACGACAAGGATGTTCTTGAGTATTACGAAACCTGGAACGAGGATGAATACGCCGATACTTACAGCGGAAGTGCATCACTTTCCAGACAGAAATAATTTCAAAAACTGAATAATAAAACAAAACACGGGCAATACTTTCCAATTTTTCGGAAGTATTGCCCTTTTTTATACCGTATTATTTTTCACATAGGAGGGTACACAAAATGGATAAAAACAGTACATATAAACTTTCTAACGGCGTTGAGATTCCTGTCATTGGATTTGGCATGTGGCAGACTCCCGATGACAAGACCGGTGTTAATGCGGTAGTAAGCGCAATTAATGCAGGATACAAACATATCGATACTGCTGTCATCTACGGAAATGAAGACTGCGTAGGCAAGGGTATCAAGCTTGCGGGTGCGGACAGAAAAGATCTGTTCCTTACCACTAAGATCTGGAACGATGCCCACAGCTATGACGGAGTTATGAAGTCTTTTGACGAATCTCTTAAGAAGATGCAGACGGATTATGTGGATCTTCTTCTTATCCACTGGCCTAATCCCGTTGCCATTAGAGACAGATGGGCTGAGGCTAATGCCGATACATGGAGAGCAATGGAAGATCTCTATGAGGCAGGTAAAGTAAGAGCAATCGGAATCAGTAACTTCCGCCGTCATCACATCGATGCACTTCTTAAAACCGCGAAGATCGCACCTATGGTAAACCAGATCAAGCTCTGCCCCGGCGAAACTCAGGAGGACACCGTAGCCTACAGCAGAGAAAAGGGAATGCTTCTCGAAGCATACAGCCCTCTGGGAACCGGTCAGATATTTGATGTTCGCGAGATGAAAGCTCTCGCTGCAAAATATAACAGAAGCATCGCCCAGATCTGTATAAAGTGGAGTCTTCAGATGGGATTCCTTCCTTTGCCCAAGTCCGTAACTCCTTCCAGAATCGAAGAAAATCTTAAGGTATTTGACTTCGAACTTGATGAAGCGGATGTTAAGCTTATGGCTGGTCTTGACGGATGCGTCGGGTATGCAAGCGACCCTGATACAAGAAGCTTTTGATGCATAAATATTCAGGCAGAATATACCTTTCGTTATCCGATGCTTTCAAGATGATGGACGAGAAGCCCAGAGATCCCATCAAGTCTTACGTTCTTATACTACATTTGATTTAATTACATCATTTAGGGGTTGAATGGTGAAATTGAATAAAGGAAAAGATTATGGAGCCTCGGGAAGATACCCGGGGCTCCGGTTTTTTGTGAAATTATCATGAAATTATCGTATAATTTTACGTAGTTGCTTCAAGACTATGGGGGCCCAATATGGCTATCTGGAATCCCTGGCATGGGTGTACAAAACATAGCCCCGGATGTGCAAATTGTTATGTGTACAGAAGGGATGAGAGTATCGGAAAAGATGCATCTGTTGTAACGAAGACAGGTGACTATGACCTTCCGGTTAAGAAGAACAGGCATGGCGAGTATAAGCTGACAGCTGCTGACGGTGTTGTTTATGCCTGCATGACATCGGACTTCTTCCTGGATATTGCCGACGAGTGGAGACAGGGAGTCTGGGATATGATAAGGGAGAGACGTGATCTGCAATTCTTTATCATAACCAAGAGGATAGACCGTTTTGAAGAATGTATACCTGCCGATTGGGGTGACGGATGGGATCATGTGGCCATATGCAGTACATGTGAGAATCAGGACAGAGCAGATTACAGAATTCCTTTCTTACTAAATGCACCCATCAAGCACAGATTAATTGCATCCGAGCCGATGCTTGAAGAGATACATATAGAAAAATATCTTGAGACCGGACTTATCGAAAAAGTTGTCTGCGGAGGTGAATCCGGACCTAAAGCAAGACCTTGTGATTTTGAGTGGATCAAGGCGATGCGAAAACAGTGCGTTGAATATAACGTGGAGTTTTTCTTTAAACAGACAGGTGCCGTATTCATTAAAAACGGTAAGACATATCACATAGAAAGAAAGTATCAAAGCTCACAGGCCAGAAAGGCGAAGATGGATTATAATCCGTGATAAGAGAATGAGTATATATGTTGACTTGGATTATTTGTATCGTTTTTGATGGTGCACTATTGGCTCCGGCTGTATTTTTCATAATTTCATTGATAAAGAGTAAACCTAAGGGAATTGAATGGATTCCTGTTGTGGTTTCAATTATTGCTTCTTTATTATTGGCAATCATTTTTACAATATATCCACTTTGATAGCGTTAATTAGCGTAGGAGGTACAGACATGACATTCGATGAACTCGTAACCAAGGTCAGAACTATGGCTTCAACCGTAGATGCATCCAACAGAGATTTCCTTGCTGTACAGATTAACATAACGGGCAAGAACTCCGGTGTATTTTATGTCGAGGTAAAGGATCATAGGATAAATGTTGAGCCTTATGATTATCACGACAGAAATTGTGCCATTACGATTAATATGACAAACTTCAATAAACTGATTGACGGTAAGCTTGATCCTATTCTTGCTTTCACTACAGGTAAATTAAAAGTGGAAGGTGATGCCGGAAAGGCACTGGAGTTTGCAAATCTGATTAAGCGTTAGTGAATATGTTTAGTCATTAGTGGGGATTTTTGATGACATCAGATTATAGATTTCTAGCCATAATCGTTTTTGTTGCTGCTGTAGCCTGTTTGGTGTATTACACGCAGTTTATGGTTAGGCATAAGGCGGAAATTGACGAAAGTATTGAATATCTGAGACAGAATAGACCAATTTCCAGAAGAGCTTATTTGCCTAATGAGAATGTGTATGAAGATTTTAAGAACAATTTTTGGGATGAGAGATGCTTATCTGCAATGGCAGGAGATATATTAAGACATCTTGGACTTCCGAATTCTCATGTTCCGGTATATGTTGTTGAATCTATGGAAGGTAAGGCTGTGGGCTTGTATAAGCAATCAGGCAGCGGAAGTTCTATAGAAATCAACATCTCGCAGTTTGCTGTTTCAAATGAAGTGTTGGCAGTGCTTATTCACGAGACAATGCATTATTATCTTAGAATGACCGGTCTCGGTTTTCCTGATACATTGAAAAATGAAATTCTAACAGACACAGCAACTATATATTTTGGATTCTATAATTATATTTACGACGGATATCTTCATGCCGGATATATCAGATACAGTGAAATAAAATATATAGAAAAAGTGTTGTGTAAATGATGTTTATCAAATCTCCTGAAGTGAGAGGGTTATATTTCTATTAATGATATTATTTGTAGTCAAAATTGTATTTCAAATTGCGCTTTGGATATGGTTTCTCGGTTGTACAACAACATATAAATTCGGGAAGTACACACTCGTTGAAGGAATGGGAATAAAAAGTGCAGAGTTTGTTACACAGTGCCTGTATAGCATAGCCCTTATTACTTATTATTTTGTTAGACCTGTCGGAAAATGGATTCTGTTTTTTATTTTGCTTCTCTGGCTGATAGTACAATTCTTTTGTCACTGGTATTACACGATTTTCGGTGCTTCCGAACAGAAGCTTATAGGATACAATGAGTGTTTCAACAATACGGTACGTATTTTTCCTATGAGTAACACCAGACTTGTTCCTGACCTGTATCATATCGTTCAACATACATTGATGCTGGTAAACGTTGTTTTATGTTTGGTTTGATAATATGAGATTATTTATCACTATACAATTTGATCACTCTATCATCGATTCTTTATCGGAATTCCAGGATGAACTTCGTGAGGAGGGAGTGACAGGTAACTTTACCTCGAAGGAGAACCTGCATTTAACTCTTTCTTTTATCGGAGATTACAATGATCCTGATGCGGTTCTGGATGCGATGGAAGAGTCGAATTTCAGGCCGTTTGATATCAGTCTTGACGGAGTGGGACATTTCGGAGACCTGTTCTGGATAGGACTAGCGGATAATCCTGCATTGCATGCTTATGTTAAGAGGCTGAGGCACTGCCTTGCTGATGCAGGTATTCCTTTTGACAAGAAGCGTTTCTCGCCTCATATCACTTTGGTGCGGAAAATAGGATATAAGTACGGAGATGAGATTCCTGTATATCATGTACCTAAGGGGAAGATGAGAGTTGAAAGCATTTCACTTATGCGTTCCGACAGAGGAAAACGCGGAATGATCTACACGGAGATCGGGGCTATTGAGTAAGGAGACTTATATGTTTGAAAAGTTATTCGGAAAAAAGAAAGAATCCGCTGCACCTGTTCAGGAAGCAGTATATGAACCGAGTGATATGGCTAAGAGCATGATGGAGAGGTTTTCTTTTCCCTACAGGGTGTTTCCTGAGGGTACGCCTTACTCTGCAATAATGGATGAGTATGACAGGAAATTTGAAGAAGGTAAGAGTGCGGGTTATATTCCGATGCTGGTTCCTGTTGATGATGTGCTGGAAGAATTTTGGACTTCTATTTTGGAAGAGGATTATAACGCAGATGAAGTAATATCCAATGCATCTTCCGAAGCGGGTAAGGAGTATTTGGATAAGAGATACAAAGAATACCGTGAAGATTCCGGGGAGTCTGAGGACACGTTTATTGGTTCTTTTGACGGACCCGGACAGGAGATTTACGAATACACTGCCATATGCAAATTAAGGTCGAATGAAACAGTCGAAACCATAATGGTTGATGTTCCCGTGACTGAAGCCTGGCAGGCTGTTGCTCGTCTTCCTTTCGGAGGATGGAATGAGTGCCCCGGCGCTCACGATATGGCAAATATTTGTAAGTACTGGTTTGAAAAGTGGGGTGCAGTTCCCGTCACAATATCCCATGATGTGATGGAGATGCATGTCAGGGGAATGATCTCCGATGAAGATGCTTTAATGCTTGCAAAGGAACATTATGCATTTACTCCCGACAGAGTTGATCAGTGCACGGCAACATATACACTGAGCGAAGTTGCTAAGTGCATTCAGGAATCGAGTGTGTGGTATTTTTGGTGGGACTAAGGAGATAAAGCATGAGACTTGCTACTCTTTCTGAACATGAGATCATCATAACTCTTATTGCTCTGGCACTTTTGCTTCTTGCGGCATATGTGTTCGGAAGTCTGATGGAGCTTATCAAGGGACCGAGAGTTGTTGGAGAAATTCTTGGCGGAATGATCCTTGGCGGAAGCTGTTTGTTCCTTCTTTTGCCGGAGGTGTCGGAGAAGATCTTTTTTGCGTATGCTGAAGAGGGTAAGGTATTAAATATCTTTTATCAGCTGGGACTGATATTTCTTATGTTCCTGTCCGGATACAATACGGATATCAAGGTGGATAAGTCCAATGCGAAGACTATAAGTCTTGTTTTTGTGGGTGCAACGTTTCTTCCCATGCTCGGAAGCATTCCTTTCTTCGGGATGTTTGAAGAGTATTTCAAAGGGCCTGCCGGAAATGAATTATCATATAAGCTTGTATTTGCCATAGGTGTAGCAATCACTTCTATCCCTGTCATATCGAAGATATTCTTTGATATGGGTATTATGAATAAAGCTTTTTCAAACACGGTGCTTACGGTTTCTACTTTTCAGGATCTGTGTCTGTGGATTCTGTTAAATGTCGCGACACGTATCGCACAGTCCGGTGAAATAAAGCTTGTCGAGATGATCGTGATAGTTATCGTGACCATCGGTATTTTTGTAGCCATAGCGATTATCTCCAAATTCATTAAGCAGGTTAAGAATCAGTGGAAGGCTAATACTTTCTATTCGATTTCTTTTGCGGTGCTGATGTTTACCTGTGGTCTTTTGTATATGATCGGTATTAACATCATGTATTCCGCATTTGTGGTGGGATATCTGATCAAGGCGATATTCGGAACGGAAGAAACAGTTAAGACGAGAATGCATTTCCTGGAAAACATCGCGTTTTCATTTTTCATTCCGATCTATTTTGCACTTGTGGGTATTCAGCTGAATGTAATTCATGATTTTTCGATTGCGAGATTCGCTTTGTTTTTCGCTATAGCGTTTGGCTTGGAATTTGTAGGAACCTTCGTACTTCTGATGTTCTCGGGACTGAAGATGAGTACTAGAATGAATTTTGCCATAACCATGAATGCGAGAGGCGGCCCCGGTATTGTACTTGCAACTGTTGCTTATTCGTATGAGATCATCAGTCTGGAGTTTTTTACAGTCCTGATACTGACAACAATGGTGAGCTCGATGATCGCAGGTTATTATCTGAGATTGCAGCAGAAGAGAGACGCGAAGGTATTTGATGAGTTGTGAGGAAATGAAAATGGAACTTTTTAGCGGAAGACCCGAGGATTTATCGGGAAGGCTTGAAAGAGAGATCAGGACATACGATTATCTGGATGAACTGGGAATAGAGTATTTAAGAACGGATCATGAAAGAGCAGATAACATGGAAGCCTGCAATGAGATAGATAAGATTCTGGGAGTTATCATATGCAAGAATCTGTTTCTTTGTAACAGGCAAAAGACTGCGTTCTATCTTCTGATGATGCCGGGAGATAAGAAGTTTAAGACTAAGGAATTATCTGCACAGATAAACTCGGCGAGGCTTTCTTTTGCAGATCCCGAGGATATGCTTAAATTTCTTGATATTGAACCGGGTGCGGTAAGTATCATGGGACTTATGAACGATAAGGATCATGGGGTACAGCTTCTTATCGATGAAGATGTACTTGAGGGCGAGTATCTCGGATGTCATCCTTGTGTATGTACTTCATCCCTTAAGATGAAGACTGCGGATGTTATCGGAAAGTTCCTGCCTGCTACGGGACATGATTATAGGAAAGTGCATTTGGTTGGAGAAGATTAACCGGTGAGATACAGAGAAATCAGAGAATCGGATAATGCGGTAATAGCGTCGCTCATAAGACGTACTCTTAAAGCATACTCACTTGATATACCGGGAACAGCATATTATGACGAGGGGCTGGACAGGTTCAGTGAGCTTTATGGCCGGCCGGATGCAAGGTACTACGTGTTGGAAGATGATGGCGGATATGTAGTCGGCGGTATAGGTTTCAGTGCATTTGAAAACATCGAGGGCGCAGCCGAACTTCAGAAACTTTATCTGGATGATTCATACACGGGTTCGGGAACCGGTTACGAGATGATCGCATATGTAGAAGAGAGAATGAAGGAAGCGGGATATAAGAAGTCTTACTTAGAGACTCATGATAATCTGGCTGCGGCGATACACATATATATTAAGAGCGGATATAAAGAAATAGAGAGACCTTCTTTTGTGGGACACAGTTCCATGAACAGGTTTTTTATCAAGGAATTGTAACCGGGTTTTTACGTTAATGGCAAACAAAAGCAATGAATTATATATTAAAGGTCTGTATATAGACTGGGATAAGATTGGAGGCAGGAGTTATCTGCAGGAGATTGACTCCATCGCAGGCCTTGAGGAGTTTTCTTTTAACAGACAAGTTACATTCTTCGTGGGAGAAAACGGGAGCGGCAAGTCTACATTCCTGGAAGCTATAGCGGTGTCGTACGGATTTAATCCTGAGGGCGGAACGAAGAATTATAATTTCTCCACCTTTGATTCGCATTCGGAATTGTGCGATGCCATGATACTTGTGAGGGGAATCAAAAGACCGAAGTTCGAGTATTTCCTGAGAGCAGAAAGCTTCTATAATGTAGCGACTGCGGAGGATGAGTACAGTAGGGGACCGGGCGGAGTGCCAATGCATTTTCATGAAAGGTCTCACGGAGAAAGCTTCCTTGCGCTTGCACAGAACAGTTTCAAAGGCGGCGGATTGTATCTGCTGGACGAGCCTGAGGCTGCGCTTTCGCCGCAGAGGCAGCTGACGCTTTTGATAGAGATAGACAGGTGTGTAAAAGAAGGTGCTCAGTTTATTATAGTTACGCATTCGCCGATCTTATTGGGTTATCCCGGTGCGGAGATATTAAGCTTTGATGACGGGCAGATTCATCAGTGTGAATATGAGGATACGGATTCGTACAGAGTTACGGAGATGTTCATAAACAGCAGGGAGCAGATACTCAAGAGACTGCTGGAGGAGTAAAGCGGAGGTGACTGATATGGAAACATTTTATTACGAAGTCGTGAGCATAGAAGGCGATTACGCGAATTTAAAGCGTACAGATATTGAGTCCGATGACCTTAAACTTGTCGCAAGGGCACTTCTTCCTGCAGAGATTGTTGAGGGAAGCAAGCTTAAGTACGAATGGATGCAGTATGAACTGATAGGCTGAAAACAAAATAATCAAAAAAATGGGCAATACTTTTCAATAATTCGGAAGTATTGCCTTTTTTTATGCTTTATGATGAATGAGTATGAGTCATTTCCCATACTTGGATAATAAGGAGGAAATATGAAGAATATAAATATAGTTAACGGACCTCAGAATGTTTCAGCCATCGTACAGGGATGTATGAGAATGCCGGACCTTGATAAGGAGGCGGCTGCTAAGGTTATCCGTACCGCTTATGATTGTGGTATCAACTTTTTCGACCATGCAACCTGTTACGGAAACGGTGTTGCCGAGGAACGTTTTGCGGAGGCTTTTCCTCTTACCGGAATTAAGAGAGAGGATGTCTATATCCAGAGCAAGTGCGGTCTTTGTTTTGACAGAAATGAATTCGACTGGACCAAGGAAAACATCCTTTCCAGCGTTGATGACAGTTTGAGAAGGTTGAATGTAGAGTATCTGGATGCGCTTCTTCTCCATAGACCCGATGTGCTCTTTGATCCTGAGGAAGTAGCAGAGGCTTTTGATGAGCTTGAGAAGTCAGGTAAGGTTCGTCACTTCGGTGTAAGTAATCTTGTTCCCATGCAGATCGAGCTTCTTAAAAAGTATGTAAAGCAGCATCTTGTCTTCAATCAGGTTCAGCTTTCTCTGGAGCAGTCACAGCTCATTGACCAGGCACTTTACATGAACAATAAGACTACGGAGTTTTCAATAAATCGTGACGGTAACGTTCTTGATTACTGCAGACTTAAGGATATTACCCTTCAGGCGTGGTCACCTCTTCAGTTCGGAATGTTCGGCGGAACCTTTATCGCTAATCCCAAATTCCCTGAGCTTAACGCGGCACTTGAAAAGTTTGCTCAGAGAGAAGGAGTATCCGGATCAGCCATCGCCATAGCGTGGATCCTTCGTCATCCTGCCAAGATGCAGGCAATCATCGGTACCATGAATCCCGAGCACATTAAAGAAATCTGCGAAGCTGCGAGAGTAGAGCTTTCACATCACGACTGGTATGAGCTTTACCTTGCTGCGGGGAAGTATTTGCCTTAACTATATAATAAGCGTTATAATATCTCTGTTACCCGTTGTTTTGTCATGGAGGATATTGCTATGTCAGTTTCCAAGAAAAACGAGACGATCGCAGGTTCTTTGCACAGCATGTCGGGTTTTGTTAATCGAATGACTGTGGGTCTTTCAGTTCTGATGTTCATCTTTCTGGTGATCATAGGTGTTAATTTCCTGAATTTCTACAACGTTCAATATGTAACAGAGAAGTATCAGATGGAGATCAGAAAAGATGTCCAGACTATCAATAAGAGACTTCTTTTTGCTCTTGCTTCACAGGATCCTTCCGTAACCGCTTCACAGGCTGAGGACCTTGAGAAGAGATTTGCCAAGATCACTTCTTATTTTGAGACCATCTCCGATAACCTCAATGATGAAGCTCTCGGTTCACAGCTTAAGAGTGCATGGAACGATGTTAAGGATGCATCCTTCACCATGCTTGATCTTGTGGACTCGGGTGATCAGGAAGCTGCACTGGCATATTATAATGATGAACTGAATGCAAAGTCAGAAGTTCTGGCTGATCTTCTTGATGCTACCGGTGAGCGCGCGGATGCGGCTGTAGACGGTAAGTATAAGACAATCCTTGCAGTCTCTATCATAGCAATCATTGTGCTCATCGCCGCTTGTTCGGTCAACATCATCATGGGCGGATTGCGTAACAAGAAGCTTATCGCTGAGATCGGAAGTGACCTTGAGGTTCTCAAGAATGCATCCGTTGAGATAGCAAAGGGTAATGTTCACGTTAATATCGATTATGACAAAGAAAACGAAGTGGGTGAAGTTGCAGAGCAGCTGCGCATAGCTATTTCTTCACTTTCAGATTATATCGACAAGATCAGCGAAGTTATGTCCACAATGGCAGGCGGAAACTTCAATATCAGATTTGATAAAAATTTCGAAGGTGATTTCGTTTCCATACAGAAAGCCATCGAGAGTTTCTCCGAAGAGATTTCCGAATCCATGCGTGAGATCATCGAAGTATCGGGAATGGTTTCAGCAGGTGCCGGACAGCTTGCGGAAGCAGGTAAGAATCTTGCGGATACCACCACGAATCAGGCTGATATCGTAAGCGAACTTTCCAAGAAGGTTAATGATATCTCCGATGAGATTTCAGGTAACTCCACTGACGCAGAGAATATTTCCAAGGATGTTGACGGAATCGTTGACAGTATAATCCAGGGAAATAAGAAGATGGAAGAAGTAGTGAAGGCGATGAATGCTATCGCGGCATCTTCCGAGCAGATCAGTAACATCATCGACACCATCAACAACATTGCAGACCAGACCAACCTCCTGTCTCTCAATGCTTCCATTGAAGCAGCAAGAGCAGGTGAAGCGGGAAGAGGATTTGCAGTTGTTGCATCCGAGGTATCACAGCTTGCCGGCCAGACCCAGCAGGCCGCTCAGAACACCGCAAATCTTATCGGTGATTCCATCCGTACAGTCGGTGACGGTATCGATATCGCAAATAAGACCGCTGAAGAACTTAACAAGATGGTTGGACAGGTTGAAGAGATCCGCGGAAGAGTTAAGCAGATATCCGAAGCGTCCGTTACTCAGGCTAATTCCGTTCAGGAACTTTCAACAAACATCGATATGATTGCGGAAGAGGGAACCAACAATGCGGCTACATCCGAGGAGTCACTTGCACTGAGTTCCGAGATGAGCGAGCATGCGGATTCACTTAAGAACATGGTTAACAATTTCGAACTTAAGAAATAAAAGTTTTAAATAATGACAGTGGGCCGGTGGGGACGGTTCCTTTTGGGCAGTGAGTCAGTGCCCAAAAGGAACCGTCCCCACCGGCCCTTATACTTTATATAGCCATAACAACAGTTACCAGCAGAAGCGTCTCTGCTTCCATCACAAGTCCCAGGGTATTGATGATGGTGAGTCTATCTATTTTGCGTAATCTTCCAAGAATGATATACAGACACATTCCCAGAAATCCACCGAAAGTATTGGTGATGACATCCGTGATGTCCGTTGCGCCAAGTGCAAAGATCAGCTGGATAAGCTCATAAGAGATACTGAGTATCATAGCGGCCTTGGGACCTCTGAAGATATTATGAGATTTATCCGTAGCGGTAAAGTAAAAACCTGCGGGTATAAATACTAGTACGTTGTACAAGACTTCTCTGAGATGGAAGGGTGATTCTGTCTTGTAGTAGAAGGGGATAAGGTTTATCCCACGCATGCGGTAGATCATATCCGGTTTTACCGCAAGCTTAAAGAGCACCAGCCAGGTAAGGAACAGCAGGTAGATAGTAAATACCGTGTAGGTTATTAACTTTTCCGTTTTGCTTTTATAGGTGTTCATATACTGACTATAGCAGAGGTACGGTTTAAGTATTATTACGCCTTATTTAACTTTCTTTAAGATTTCATTATGACGACAGTGGGCCCGTCATCTGTGGTAAAATAGAACAGTGCGGGGGCACATGGGGATAAAACAAAATGAACGAAAATTTCAGTATTTTAAACCTGTACGAACTCACCACGGAATCTGACGACATACCTGTGTTTTATCAGGACCTTAATCTGGTTCAGATAATGGACAGGGTATCGGCAAAGTGGGGAAGAGGCGTACGCAAATTCTACAGGCGCCCGGCAGTGTCATCCGAAGAGGAAGAATACCGCCGCGCCATCTACCGCGATATCAAAAAGCAGTCTGTCTATGACACTCTCATCGCATTCACTGAGAATTTAAAAACCGCTCACGATCTTCGTGAGGAAAAAGAAAAAGCAACCTATCCCGAGCAGAAGCAGGTATGGCACATCAGGGAGATGGTTTCTTATTGTGATGCTTATGAGAAGCTGGAAAAGGATCTGTCCGAAGCGGAACTTTCTTCCGATGGGATGCAGGAGCTTCTCAAGATCATAAGAGAAGTTCTTGATACGGAGTACAGAGATCTGCAGAAAAAAGCGGGCGCAATATTCGAAGAGATTCGAAAGCTCAGATTCATTCTGACTTATGATAAAGACAGAATCTCTGTTACTCTCGGAACGCTTCCCGGAGAGGGTGCATACGAAGAGATGATGAAGGAAAAGTCCGGACGAGAGATAAAGCATTTCCATAATCCTTTTGCCGGAGAAGCACGTTTACTCGAACTGGAGTATCAGTGCATTGAAATGATCCGGAAGAAAACCCCCGAGCTCTTTGCCAAGATCAGGGCGGTATCGACTGAAAACAAGGATTATGAAAAAACAGTTCTGGTGCGATTTGAAGAAGAGGTTATCTTTTATCTGTCTTACTGCACTCTTCAACGTGAAATGGAAAATGCAGGATATGCTTTCTGCACACCGGTACGTGGTGAAGAAGGATGCATGGAGGCGGAAGGGCTATTTGACCTTGCACTTGCCGTGGCAAATCTGAATACGGATAAGGAAATAGTCTCCAATGATTTTAGATATGACAAGGGCGAAAGATTCTATGTGCTGACGGGACCCAATCAGGGCGGCAAGACTACATTTGCAAGAAGCCTGGGACAGCTGGTTTATTTTACCAAGATGGGACTTGATGTTCCTGCAAAAAATGCCAAAGTTCCTTATTTCCCGGATCTTCAGACCCACTTTTCCGTTGAGGAAAGTGTTGAGACGGGCTTTGGTAAATTAAAAGAAGAACTTACCCGTCTTGCTCCCATGATGTATGAAAACAAGCGTGGTACTTTTGTGGTTATCAATGAGCTCTTTACTACTGCGGCAAGTTACGATGCTCTTATCATGGGAAAGCGTGTGCTTAAGCATTTCGTGGAACTGGGATGCATGGGTATATATGTAACCCATTTGAAGGAACTAGCGGACAAGCAGGAAGGTATAGTAAGTCTCAGAGCCATGCTTGATGAAAACAGGGTTCAGACTTTCGAGATCAGAAGAGGCGAGGCGGAGGATACGCCCTGCGCCGAGAATCTTGTCAACAAGCATCAGCTGACTTATGCACAGCTTAAGGAGCGCCTATGAGAGTCTGTTTATTATATGAGGATACCGACCGCAGTAACCGCGAGAAATATTATGATACCGCAAGCATAGCCAAAGACTTGGGACTTAAGTCCGTATTCAGTGCGGCATCCAAGAAGCTTATCTATGACAGGAACGGTGAACTTCAGAAAACAAGCGACCCGGATCAGTATCTTGCGGAAACTTTGAAAGCTGTCATGATGACTCCTCTATATACGAAGGAGGAGATAGATTTCAGACAGGAGATGATAAAGGACTGTCTGGCTCACGAAGACCTTACCCGATCTCTTTACGAGGTGAGCAAAAACATGCTTCGCAGATGGAGCGAGCTTGGAAGAGTTCCCGCGGAAACATTCCAGCAGGGTAATCCTCAGGCAAAGCTTTTGAATGATATCATCATTCTCGAACTGTTCATGAATTCACTTTCCGAGGTGAAGACTCTTTTGGAGGGAGTGGATGATTTTGCCGCAAAGGGATTCATTACTTTGAAAAAAGAATTCCTTGAGAGTTATTCCGAGGAACGTGAGCAGTATGTAAAGACTGTTCTTGAAGATATTTCTTTTTACACCGAAGGCGTGAAAACGGAAGAAGGACCCAGGAAGGTGACTAAGCCCAGGATAGTTCTGGAATGCGGACTTGAGGATGGACTTAAATTCTCCTCCATGAAACTTGAAGAAGTATCTTCCGCTAAATCCAAGTATTACAAGCCCGGAAGTACCATGGCTCTTTTCAAGGATATGGTAGAGGCCAGAACTCCGGATTCTTTTTCGGCGGTAAATGATCTGCGCATTGCGGAGCAGACAAAGACGCTGGAATACACCATAGTAAGTTATCTTGCAGATGAGCTGAAGGGCTTCATGGAAGAGTTCAATACATTCTTCGACAGGCTTAAGTACCAGATGGCTTTTTATCTTGCTGCGGTGCAGCTGATTCACCAGTTGGAGAGGTTTAAGCTGGACTGGTGCTTCCCTACGGTTTGTGACAAGGACGATCTTTCTTTTGAAGAGTTAAAAGAATGCGTCATGGGAATGGGCATTCAGACCGAGGTTGTTGGAAATACTTGCACATTTACCGGAAAAGATCTCCTTATCGTAACAGGCGCAAACCAGGGCGGAAAATCAACCTTCCTGAGAAGCATCGGTATCGCTCAGGTAATGATGCAGTGCGGACTCCCCGTTTGTGCGAAGTCTTTTTCCAGCGGATTATTCCCTAAGATCTTTGTTCATTTCACCAGAAGAGAAGACTCCGAGATGAACAGCGGAAGACTTGATGAAGAACTTGGACGTATGAGTAAGATCGTTGAGGAAATTGACGATAATTCCCTGATCCTCCTTAATGAGTCTTTTGCCACCACCACGGAAAAAGAAGGCTCGGTAATCGCTTACGATATCATTAAGGCACTGAGTGAAGCGGGAGTAAGGATTCTTACCGTAACGCATCTGCTTTCTTTTGCAAGACGTATGTACGAAGACAGTGTGGAAAGCGCAGACGCATCAATTGAGTTCTTATCCGCCGAGCGCAAAGAAGATGGAACCAGAACTTTCAGAATGATCAGACATGAGCCCGAGCTTACCAGTTTCGGACTTGATCTGTATGATGAGATAGTAGGATGAAGTGAAACAGGGGGACGCCGGAACCGTCCCCCTGTTTCACCGCCATCGTCTTCATATTTTATACTTTTTTTATTTTACAAAATATATTGTGCAAAATATAATGTGACAAAAGATATATTTTATGAGGTGGAATTATGGCACAGGAATATGAGCAGCTCTTACTTAGAAACCAGTTATGTTTTCCCATGTATGCATGCGGCAGGAAAATCGTGGGAAGCTACACTCCCTACTTAAAGCCGCTGGGACTTACATATACCCAGTACATCGTTTTGATGGTTCTGTGGGAGAAGGAGAGCGTTAACGTAGGACAGCTGGGCGAGACTCTTCATCTGGATGCCGGAACTCTCACTCCTCTGTTAAAGAGACTTGAGCAAGCGGGGTATGTTACCAGAGAGCGTTCCAAGGAGGATGAGAGGATAACCAATATCGCCATTACTCCGGAAGGTAACAAGCTCAAAAAGAAATGTAAGGATATTCCCATGAAGATCGTATCTGACGGAATAAACCTTACTCAGAAAGAAGCAGAGCTGCTATATAAACTTCTTTATAAGTTTTTAGGATAGATGACAGTAGCGTCCCCACTGTCATCACTGGAGAAAAATATGGATTCCTCGTTTGACATTCAAAGTTATATGACCAAGGGCGTTGAGAAGATCGTTTCGGATGCCCTCAGGGCCACCATGCACAATCCCAGGGAAAGTGCATATATGTTAAAGTTTGCCTCCGCCGGAAAAAAGGCTTCGAGAAAAAGACAGGAAGCCGAGAAAGCCGGCGAGCATATACCTCCTTTTTTGATTTCCAGTATTACTTCAGGATGCAACCTGCACTGCGCAGGTTGCTATTCCAGAAGCAACGGAGCAACCAATGACTGCGGCCCCAAGGATCAGCTTACGGCTGCAGAATGGAGGAGAATTTTTGATGAAGCTCAGGATCTGGGAGTCAGCTTTATTCTTCTGGCCGGAGGAGAACCTCTTCTCCGCTGGGATGTTATAAATGAAGCCGCAGCCAAGCCCGATATCTTATTTCCTATTTTTACCAATGGAACGTTCATCGGTGAGAAATATATGGATCTGTTTGATAAGCATAGGAATCTGGTGCCCGTTATCAGTATTGAAGGTGATAAGGATAAGACGGACTCAAGGCGCGGAGAGGGCGTATATGACAAGCTGATCTCAGCTATGGATGCGCTTCACCAAAGAGATCTGATATTCGGAGCTTCAGTTACTGTTACAAGCGAGAATCTGAATGAAGTAACATCGAATTCTTTTCTCACTTCCCTTTCGGAAAGAGGATGTAAGCTTGTGATTTTTGTTGAGTATGTTCCCGTCACCGACGAAAGTACCGATCTTGCACTTTCGGATGATGAGCGCGACAGACTTCTTAAGGAAGTAAGCAGAGTAAGAACTGTATATCCTGAGATGGTTTTTGTTTCTTTTCCCGGAGATGAGAAAAGTTCGGGCGGCTGCATTGCCGCAGGAAGAGGATTCTTCCATATCAATTCTCACGGAGGTGCGGAGCCTTGTCCTTTCTCGCCTTACTCAGATGTGAATGTCAGAGACACTTCGTTAAAAGAAGCCCTGCGTTCCAAGCTTTTCTATGAACTTATCGCAGGGGATATATTAAAGGACGATCATAAGGGCGGATGTGTCCTGTTTGAAAAAAGAGAACTGGTTGAAAGCATATTAAGGGGTTGAATATGAATGATCTTTCAAAAGTTCAAAAGTTTGTAAGCTATGTTCTGAAAACAGTCGTGGTATTATCTGCGGCTATAGGAACCATAATGAGTTATTTTGCGGGACGTGATTCTTTCATGGGCGGAAGCGTAGTGTTTATGTATTTTACGATCCAGTCCAATATCGCCATCGCCATAATCTGTGCCATCGGGTTATGCAAGCTCATGAAGGGCAGTGAAGTAAGCAAAGTGTGGTATGCGGTTAAATTTGTGGGAACCGTTGCCATAACTCTTACGGGTCTTGTGTTTGGATTTGTATTGGCACCGACTCTGGGATCACAGGCCTGGAACATACAGAATACTCTGACCCATCTGGTTGTTCCCGTGGCGGCTGTTATAGATTTCTTTGTAACATCTTCGGTAAATGAGATCAGGAAGAGAAATGTTGTACTTGTTACCATACCTCCCATTCTATATGCGATCTATGCGGGAATTGGATATGTAAAGGGCTGGCAGTTTGCGGCAGGGTACAACTATCCTTACTTTTTCCTGAACTGGGGAAGCAAGGCCGGAGCCTTCGGGTTTACGAATGAACTACCTTTTATGGGTACTGCCTGGTGGATCTTACTCCTTTTGATTTTACTTATAGGAGTGGGATACGGATATCTTGCATTAGCTGATATAATGAGAAAAAAGATGACAAAATAAAAGCGTCCCCATTGTCATCGAAGGAGTCATGATCTATGTCAGAATCTAAAAACCTTGCAGTCATTATCCCGGGAATAGGCTATACCAAGGATAAACCTATTCTGTATTATTCTTCGAAGTTACTTAAGGAGATGGGGTACGAGATCCGTGATGTATTCTTTTCCGGCATGCCGGAAAATATAATGAAGGACGACAGTCTGAAGCTTCTTGCCGTAAAGCTGGCTTATGAGCAGATAACGGAGCAGCTGTCCGGTGTGAAGTTTTCTGAATATGACAACGTGGTGTTTGTGGGAAAGAGTCTTGGAACCATCGCGGCCGCCAAGTATGTGCAGGATACCGGGATAAATGCCAAGCAGATCTGGTATACGCCGCTCGAGAAGACTTTTGAATATTATGTGGGAAAAACCATTGCCTTCATAGGTGATGCGGATCCCTGGTCGGATATTAAGAAAATACGGGCTTTAGCCGAGGAAAAAGGCGCAGGTCTCACTGTTTATGAGGCTTGCAACCATTCGCTGGAGTCAGGGGACATCCTCAGGGATATAGGTACTTTAGAGGATTCACTGCGCAAAATGTGGGATTTTCTGTGATTATGTCTCCCAAATGCTCAAAATTTAGGGGAAATTTAGTGTTTTTCTGTTGAATTACACCATATTTAGGGGTATTATATCAGTGTTGTAACAAACAAACTCCTGTAACACTAAAATATTATGCGAGGTGAATTTAAATGAACAGAGCAGAATTAGTTGATGCAATTGCAAAAGAAGCAGGACTTACCAAGGTTGATGCTGACAAGGCACTCAAGGCTTTCGTAGGCACCGTATCCAAGGAGCTTAAGAAAAAGGGTAAGGTTCAGCTTGTAGGCTTCGGAACCTTCGAGACCTCCAAGAGAGCAGCTCGTAAGGGAAAGAACCCTCAGACCGGCGAAGCTATCAAGATCCCTGCAGCTACCGTTCCTAAGTTCAAGGCAGGCAAGGCTCTCAAGGACCTTGTAAACGGCGCTAAGAAGTAATTCAGTCGTATCTATTGAAGGCTGGTGCAAAATGCACCGGCCTTTTTTTGCGCGAAGCAATGAGCGACCGTAGGTCGTGAACCTGTCGGCATGGCTCATTGAACTCCCCCTCTTCAGATTGTTTACTTTTGTCAAATGTGGTAATATACGGTTAAGGGGTTTCTTATGAGAGGGGAGTTTATATGGAATCTGTAAAAAAATTACGTCTGGGCGATAAAGCCATCCCAATCATCATTGCTCTGGTAGCAGTGGTGATCGTCGGCATAGCTGCCGCAGTAATCTACAAAAAACAGGATAAAGTAGAGACACAGCGTACGGCAAGGGTCGTTGAAGTAAACGGTCCCTGTTCTATTTTGCGTGAAGGCGCAACAATAAATGCCATCGCTGATATGCCCATTTATTCGGGAGATACGTTCTTCTCGGGCGTTAATGCCTCAGCGCGTATCATGGTGGATGACGACAAATTCCTTTATCTGGATGCCGCAACCAGAATCAATTTTACTGCTTCCGGAACTCCCGATGATACACACACAATGATCTATGTTGAGACCGGATCATTACTCACCGAGGTAAAAGAAAAACTTGCCGAGGGTGAGACCTTTGATATTGTTACTCCCAATACCTGCACTGCCATCCACGGAACCATACCCATGGTTACGGTAGCTAAGAATTGGGAAGGAAAGACAACCACCACCATCGGATTTGCTGAAGGTGAGGGAGAAATCACTGTATTTGAGAGAGCTGCAAGTGGTGCGGTTCGTAGTACTAACCTGACCATGGGCGCTCATGAAGGCGCTTCATTTACCACAGAAGAGAGTGCAACTCTTACTGCACAGGATGCTCAGAGCCTTTCCGAGACCGGTAAGACTGCAGGCGGAAAGACTGCCGAGAATACGACTCTTGATAGTCTTCAGACTGTATCCGGTGAAGCAGTATTTGAAAACAGCTTCCTTGATAATTCACAGGCTGCAACCCAGAGAAATACTCAGGATTACGTTAATAACAACAATCTTGATTCCGGTTCTGCCGGATATCAGCAGGAGAATCTTGCTACGGTACAGGCTAACGGAATTATAGATGAATTCAGATCAGGAGAGGCACTGCTTCCCGTAACGGTTGTGCTTGCTTCCTCATCACCTGAGCCTGTAGCTGATGCAACACCTCAGGCATCGACTCAGCCTACGACTGAGCCTTCGCAGGAACCTGCAACTTTGCCTTCACAGGATCCTTCTCCCGTACCTGATCCTGTACCGGCACCTTCTGCAGCTCCCGCTCCCGTCACAACAGCCAATAATATTATCTATGTAAATGGAGTTCCTCTTACCGTAGAGGAGCAGATTCAGGCAATAGAGGCAGCTGAGAGAGAAGTTCAGGCAATTCTGGCACAGCAGGCAGCAGAGCAGCAGGCTGCACAGCCTTCCGAGTCACAAGCACCTGCTTCCAATGAGGATACCAAGCCCGCAGAGCAGCCGGCTACAAATCCCGAACCCGAACCGCAGGAAACTCCTGCAGCTACACCTTCGGTCACTCCTGCAACCACCCCTGCTTCGACACCCGACGCAAGCCCGAGCACGGCAGAAACTCCTCAAGAGAGTCCTGCTGATACTCCTTCTCCCAGCTCGAGTTCAGCTACTACTCCTCAAACAAGTCCGAGTGAGGAGACAACATCAATCCATGATGAAGAGGATGATAGACCGTCACCTGTATATGTTGGAAGACCAATAAGTGCCAACGGTCCGGATATGCCTGATTTATCGGATCTATTTAATCCCTCACCTTCAACTTCAACTGGGCCTGCACAGGATCCCAGCCCTGCTCCTGAGCGGGTAGGATGTGATGTTGATACAGAGGAAATCATCTATC
>JAEEGK010001774.1_pt1 | contig 53996 bp, 47 predicted proteins | sample 8958771 | NCBI WGS metagenome assembly JAEEGK01 (sample SAMN16246547, study PRJNA631951) | gut metagenome | biome: gut microbiome; feature: rumen; material: SC-attached | host: Bos | place: Iran: Karaj | collected 2018-10 | reverse complement strand
TGAGTTTCGACCGTATTACAGACCTCACGTTTACCGATGAGTTGTTCGTTGTCGACCCCTGCTTTTCGGCTGAGGACTACTTTGCAGATTATTTTGGAGTAATGACAGATGACCGCATCCCGCTCACTCGAATCATATTGCGTGCTTATGGCAACGAGCGTTATGCACTGCGTGACCTCCCGCTTCACCCTTCGCAGAAGTTGGTGGAAGAAGGAGACGGGTATGTCGACTTTGAACTCAATCTGCGTCCCACTACCGATTTCTTGGCCCACCTGCTCTCACGTGGCCGCTGGGTGGAGGTTATTTCCCCGGCTGATATTTCTCACAAAATCAGCGAACTGCATCGAGAAGCAATAAAATAATCTACGATGTACCGCGTTGTGGTACACACATGGATGTATCTTTGCATCGTGTAATTAAGTCAAATCTTTTAAAAACGCCATGCAATGAAAGCACATCAGATGTTCTACATGGACTGCCATCTGGCTGGCCGCAAATTTCACGATGCCGACCTGGTTTGGGATTACCTACGTGTTGGTCAGCAACTGCGTTTGGAACGAGACCTTCAGAACCCACATGACCCCTATGCCGTGCAGGTTATCTACACCAAAGATGGAGAGGATTATCTCCTGGGATTCATCCCACGCAACGAAAATCGAGACATCGCGGCCATCCTAGAGATGGGATGGGTGGAGTTGTTCGACTGCCGTATCTCCAGCATCAATCCTGACACTCATCCCGAAAACCAGATACACCTTACCATCAGCATACGTCGCCGTCAAAAGAAATAAAAAGAGTGTTGATTATTAAACAACAAGAACCATGAGAAAGCAAAAACTATATATGATTCCCAACTTTCCTGGGAGTGGGTACAATCCAGACCAACAGACTTTTATCTTGATGTGGAACCCCGCCATTTCAAGTGCCACAATGGAATATCACCAATACTGCATTGAGAATTTCGACAACGAGTCCTTCAACTGGAGTGTCTATGAATGGGAGAAAGCCCATGAAGGCGACCGGTTTTATCTTGTTCGTGTGGGCGAAGGGAAAACTGGTATTGTTATGAGTGGCATTTTCACCTCTGACCCATATCTCGCCGACGACTGGAATGAGAATGGTGGCAGTAGACAAATCCACTATATGGATTTGAAACCCAACTATATTGTAAATCCTGAAACTATGCCGATTATCACTACCACACAGCTGCAGGATGCAATTCCAGATTTCAATTGGGCAAAAGGACATAGTGGAACCCTGCTAACAAAAAAACAGTCCAAAAAGTTAGAGAGTCTATTCAAGAACTATATAACGGAGGTAATAGATAAGTCTGATGACAAAAACATGGTAATAGACACCCAAATTAGGTTATGCAGATTTAAGCAGTATTTGGATTCGCAAGGAGACCATATTGACACAATAATGCCCGTTGATATATTGTTTAACAATCACTTGGAACATATCATCAAACACGCCAAACTATATGGGACTTCCTCTTGCATTTTTAATTATTATGGGATACAAGAAGAAGAGTCAGATTTTTTTGCATTAAGATATGGCACCGAGATGGGGTTATTAGCTCTTATCAGGCCTGATGCTAGTGAAAACGGTAACGAAATGATGTCATTATATCCTATGCACCAAGGAACAGTGCATCCAGTAAAGATTACCGAGGTACGAGAATTTAAGAGTCACCTTGAAGCCGTTATTTGTGCAGAGACTGGGGAACTGTCATTTGCGTTTTTTGCAACAGATTATTTCTTGAATCGTGATAAATATATATGTGGGACAGAGTTGAATATTGAGCTTTCAGCGAGTGCGTATACTCTTGAAGAGGGCGAGTCAGAAACTGTTTTGGACCTAGAAACATCGGCCAAACTACGAAAGGATATGGGGCTTGAGGAAGAATACGATGAAAATGGAAACATAAAACCCATTATTTTTTACAACGATATGCTTGTGGGGTTTATTCCAGAAAGTGAGGACTATTCCGATAACGTCTCATTTGCTTCGACTGTAAAATCTGTAAAGAAAATGACTTTCTTGGGTGATGACTTCTTTAGAGCGACAATATCCATTTGTCATGATCCAGAGGAGATATACATACCTCTGTATCTGAGAAAAGACTTGATGGAGATTATCCATAAAGGAACTCTTTTAAGAGGAGCTTTGTGGATGCAGGGAAGGATACCAAATGAAAATAAATGAAGTGTCGCCTTGTCCATTTACTGGAGATGATGTCCATCAACACATGAACTATAGCGAAGACGATGCTACAGTGCCCGCATGAGTATTTTAAGAATAGCCGACTTTGACGATTTCGGCAATCCAACCTCTTGTTCATTTGCAAGTAAGAATACGAACTTGGCGTGCAGAACAATTGTGGTTTATGCATTGGAAATGGATTGTTCGCCAAAAATGGTGATGGTATACACTAAACATGAGGATTACGACACAATAAGACCCTACATAGTCCTAAATGACAAGACTAGTAAGAAGATGATGGAAACAAACTTTTAATTAAGAAAAAATGGCTTGAAAGGAGATAGCGTTGCTGTCTCCCTTTTTTGTATAAAAAACTTGTCAACAAGTTATTCGTTGCATTTCTGGTGCATTTTTCTTGACATAAAAAAATCTCACAAGCCTATTTTGTAAGAACTTGTGAGACTCTGTGTGCGGAAAGAGAGGGATTCGAACCCCCGGACCCTCGCAGGTCAACGGTTTTCAAGACCGCCGCATTCGACCGCTCTGCCATCTTTCCAATTGAAGGATAGAATATTATGCATACTGTCACCTCCTTCAATGATGGTGCAAAGATACAAAGATTGTTTGATATAGCAAAAAAAAGTTTCGGAAGTGACAATCGTAATAAAAAAAATGGGATGAAAAGGGGGCACAAAATGCCTTGTTTGCGAAAGAAGTATTTTGATGAGTTTGCAATTATTTAATTATTTTTCGTATATTTGCAGATTGAATAATTGGGAGAAAAGAATATCAATAAAATATATTATTCTATAAATGAAGAAGATTTGGATATGGTTGGTAAAGAAGTGCGGATGGCACTTTGATATTCCCGACAAAAAGGAGCGTCCGGAAGTAATGCATTGTGTAGTGGTGGTGGCTCCCCATACCTCCTTCGACGACTTTTTGATAGGAGCGGCCGTGCTATGGGCTGCTGGCTCCAAACCCCGCATATTCGTGAAAAAAGAATATTTCAATTTCCTCACCCGACCGTTGCTGAAGGGGATGGGACTGGTGCCAGTGGACCGCGGAAACCGGCACAACAACCTCGTGCCTCGTGCGGTAGAGCTGCTGAAGGAAGAGAACGACGTGTGTGTGGTGATTACTCCAGAAGCCACCCGCAAACCCGTGAAACGGTTCAAAAGAGGGTTCTACGAGATAGCCACACAGGCGGGCGTGCCAATCATGCTGGGGTTTATGGACTTTAAAGAAAAACGCGCCGGATACGGCCCAACCATAATACCCAGCGGCGACTATGAGGCCGACCTGGCCAAGATGATGGACTTTTTCCGCCCGGTGCACCCCAAACATCCTGAAGGATGGTATTGGAGCGAACAACAAAACGACAATCAATAACTCACTTCACCGATATAAAGAAAAACACTATGATAAGAAGAATCTACGTTGAAAAGAAACCCGACTTTGCCATCGTTGCCAAGGAACTGAAGAACGAAATGGCAGAATATCTGGGAATAGCTGCAGAGAATGTGAGAGCACTGATGCGCTACGACATTGAAAACCTCTCGGATGAGACTTACGAAAAGGCCAAAGTGACAGTCTTTTCGGAGCCACCCGTTGACAACATATACGAGGAGTCGTTCCCACACGATGATAACGACTTCGTTTTCACGGTGGAATATCTGCCGGGGCAGTTCGACCAAAGAGCCGACAGCGCCACCCAGTGCGTATGCCTGCTCAATCCCTCGGAAGAGCCCATCATCCGGTCGGCAACCACATACGTGATAAGCGGAACACTGAGCGACGAACAGAAAGCCGCAGTGGTGAAGCACTGCGTGAACCCCGTAGACAGCCGAGTGACCGACAACAGCAAGCCAGAGACGCTGGCCGAACACTTTGACGAGCCTGCAGACGTGATAATATTCAACGGATTTGCCGAGATGGACGAGGGTGCACTGAAAGAACTATACGACTCGCTGGGGCTGGCCATGACCTTTGCTGACTTCAAACACATACAACGTTATTTCCATGAAGAGGAGCATCGCGACCCCAGCATGACAGAAATAAGAGTGCTGGACACCTATTGGAGCGACCACTGCCGCCACACCACTTTCGCCACCGAACTGACAGACATACATTTTGACGAAGGACATTACCGCCCGTTGATTGAGAATGCATTTGCTCAATACCTTTCAGACCACAAGGCGCAATACGAAGGACGTGACGATAAATTTGTGTGCCTGATGGACATCGGGACACTGGCCGCAAAACGAATCCGCAAAATGGGATTGCTGGACGACCAGGAAGTGAGCGACGAGATAAACGCATGCAGCATAGTGGTACCGGTGAAGATGGACGGGAAAACCGAAGAGTGGCTTATCAACTTCAAGAACGAAACCCACAACCACCCCACCGAGATAGAACCCTTCGGCGGTGCGGCCACCTGCCTGGGAGGCTGCATACGCGACCCACTGAGCGGAAGAACATACGTATATCAGGCTATGCGTGTGACCGGCGCTGCCGACCCCACACGTCCGCTGAACGAGACCCTTCCCGGTAAACTGCCGCAACGGAAGATAGTCACCACCGCAGCCCACGGATACAGCAGCTACGGCAACCAGATAGGCCTTGCCACCGGATTGGTGAACGAGATATATCATCCCAACTATGTAGCCAAACGCATGGAGATAGGTGCCGTAGTGGCTGCCGCACCCCGCCGCCAAGTGAAACGACTGAACAGCGACCCGGGAGATGTGATAATACTGTTGGGCGGCCGCACAGGACGTGACGGATGCGGCGGAGCCACAGGAGCTTCTAAAGCACACAACACCGCCTCGCTGACAACCTGCGGGGCCGAAGTGCAGAAAGGCAATGCACCCACTGAGAGAAAAATACAACGCCTGTTCCGCCGCGAAGAAGTGTCGGGGCTGATAAAGAAATGCAACGACTTTGGAGCCGGTGGCGTGAGTGTGGCCATTGGCGAGCTGGCCGACGGACTGCAGATAAACCTGGACAAGGTGCCCAAGAAATATGCAGGTCTCGACGGCACCGAACTGGCCATCAGCGAAAGCCAGGAACGTATGGCCGTTGTGGTGGACCCCAAGGATGTGGACAAGATGCTGCAATATGCCGACGAGGAAAACCTTGAAGCCGTAGTAGTGGCCACCGTTACCGAGGAGCCGAGAATGGTGATAAGTTGGCGGGGCAAAGAGATAGTGAACCTGAGCCGCCGCTTTATAGACACCAACGGTGCCCATCAGGAAACCAAAGTATCGGTAGCGATGCCCAGCCCAAAAGCTGAGAGTACGTCCACTGAAGGTTCGGTGAAGGTTCGCTGGCTGAACAATCTGGCCGACCTGAACGTCTGTTCGCAGAAGGGGTTGGTAGAGATGTTCGACAGCACCGTCGGTGCCGGCAGTGTAGTGATGCCCTATGGCGGAAAGACTCAAACCACCCCAACACAAAGCATGATAGGCATGCTGCCCACCCTCACGGCCAAATGCGACACGGTGACCATCATGAGTTATGGTTTCGACCCCTACTTCAGTTCGTGGAGCCCGTTCCACGGAGCTGCCTATGCAGTGGTGGACTCTGTGGCCAAAGTGGCCGCAGCTGGCGGCGACGTGACCCGGATACGTCTCACATTCCAAGAATATTTTAAGAAACTAGGGCAAGACCCCTACCGCTGGGGTGAACCCTTCTCTGCCCTATTGGGTGCCTACAACGCACAGATGGGCCTGCAGCTGCCCGCCATCGGAGGCAAAGACTCGATGAGCGGCACTTTCAACGACATAGACGTCCCCCCCACCCTGTGCAGTTTCGCCGTAGGCGTGGGAGACATACACAATGTGGTAACCCCCGAGCTGAAAGAGGCCGGCAACTACCTGTATCTGCTCGAGATAAAGCCCGACAAGATGGACATGCCGAACTACAAGATGCTGAAATCCATGTACGGAGCACTGCATGCCGCCGTGAAGAGCGGCAACGTGAAATCGGCCTATGCCGTAGGTTTTGGCGGAATAGCCGAAGCTGTGAGCAAGATGGCTTTCGGCAACCGTCTCGGGGTGTGCTTCGATGGACAATTCAGCATCGACGAGCTGTTTGAAAAGAAATATGGAGCCATAGTGGTAGAGGTGCCCAATTGTGGAATGCTGCCTGCCATAGCGCGCAAAATAGGACGTGTGACAGAGGGAGGCATCTTCGAGGTGCAGGGTGAGAAAATCGAGATGGACGAGATGATACAGTCCTGGACCAGCCGACTGGAGAACATATTCCCCACACGGAGCAATGCCAGCGAAGGAGAAGTGCCCGCAATCAAGGAGACGAAAGTGAAAGAGGTGTATGTGTGCAAACACAAGACTGCAAAGCCCAAAGTGTTTATACCCACATTCCCGGGTACCAACTGCGAGTTGGACTCGGCCAGAGCATTTCTGAGAGCCGGTGCCGAAGTGGAGACCCTCGTATTCCGCAACCAGAACGCCAACCAGATACATGAAAGTGTGGATGCTTTTGCCCAAGCTATAGAGAACAGCCAGATTATAATGATACCCGGCGGCTTCTCGGCTGGCGACGAGCCCGAAGGCAGTGCCAAATTCATCACAAGCGTGTTCCGCAACAGCCAGATAAGCGACCAGGTAATGAAGCTGCTGAAAGAGCGCGACGGACTGATACTGGGCATCTGCAACGGATTCCAGGCCTTAGTAAAACTAGGATTGGTTCCCTATGGCGAAATCAGACCTCAAAACGAAGACTCACCTACACTGACATTCAACACCATAGGCCGTCACCAGAGCCTTATTGCCCACACCAAGGTGGTAAGCAACCTGTCGCCTTGGCTGCAACAGGCCGAACTGGGCAAGAGCTATGTGGTGCCCATCTCGCACGGCGAAGGCCGCTTTGTGGCAACTAAGGAATGGTTAGACCGCCTGTTTGCCAACGGACAGGTGGCAACACAATACGTTGACCTGGACGGAAAGGCTACAATGAACGAACCCTTCAACATGAACGGCTCGTATATGGCCATAGAGGGCATAACCAGTCCCGACGGACGAGTGCTGGGCAAGATGGCCCACAGCGAACGCCGCAGAGAAGGCACCTACCTGAATATCATCGGAGAGCAAGACCAACGGATATTCGAGAGCGGTGTAGCATACTTTGCTGATTAAGAAAAACAAATAACACGAACGCAATATGAGAAGATCAATCATCCTTTGCACCCTACTTTTGGCAGCTGTGGTTTCTGTTGCCAATCCCGTAGGCAAAGAACGTGCCACGAAAGTGGCCAAAAACGCTGTGACACGTTTCTGTTTCGAAATGCACGGACTTGACGCAAAACAATCGGTAGAACTAACCGATGTGTCGTCATCGTTAGGCTTCGACCTCCTCCACATCTATCAATATCGCTATGGTGAAGTGAACGGATTTATTGTAATAAGCGGCGACGACATGGCTGACCCCGTTCTGGCTTTCTCGGACGAAGGTGAGCTGGACCTGAGCGGCACATTCGACAAACTGCATCCCTACAAAAATCCTGCCTTCATCAACCAATTGGTCCATTACAGCAATGAGATAAGCTATGGACAGCAGACCAAAGCAAAGGCTCCTGCACACGTGGCCAGAAAATGGAAGATGCTGGAAGAAGAATACGCAGCAGTCAAAGGTGATTTCTTCAACGACCGCATCAACCCCCTGCTGGGCCAAATGGTATGGGGACAAGGGAGACCTTATAACAACAAGTGCCCCAGAAACTCGGTGACCGGTTGTGTGGCCACTGCATTCGGCATGATAATGAACTATTGGGACTATCCCCAACACGGATTCGGTTCACACTCATACAACGGAGAGGACAACCCTGCAGCTTATCCCAACTGGACTTATGGCGAGTTGTCGGCCGACTTCGAAAACACATACTACGACTGGGAACATATGGAAGACTATGCCTTTATCAATAGCCCGAGTGAAGTGATAGAGGCTATTTCGACCTTGTTGTACCAGATAGGTGTATCGCTCGACATGCGTTACTCACCCGACGGGAGTGGCTGCTGGTCGCTGCCGGAATATGCCATGTTTGACACCAGCCTCCACCTCTCACCCACAATGGGAGCACAATACCGCATTCCCAAACACTTCGGCTACAAATACAGCTATGCCGGTTTGAGAGACTCGATTGGCGATGACACCGCCTGGATGCAGATGCTTTATCAAAGCCTTGCCGAGGGCAAACCCATCTACTACGCTGGCTGGGCTTCGGCCGACAACGAGGTAGGCTTCAGCAACACCAACGGTCACGGCTATATCATCGACGGATATTTCTCTGATATTGTTGACTCGAACCTGTTCCATATCAACTGGGGATGGGACGGAGTTGCAAACTCCTACTTCAAACTTGACGCCATGCGTCCCCAAAACAACGATTATACCAAATGGCACGGAGCCATTATTGGGTTGGAACCCGACACCACTTATCACGGCTACGATCCCGCAGGCATTGCCCCCGTCCAAGAGTCGCTGGGCAAAGTTTTTGTACAAAACGGCCACATTGTGGTGCGCCAAGCCGCCGGTCAAGCCATCAATGTGTATGATGTGATGGGCAGAAGAGTAGCTGGCAACCGCCATACGGCAGACTCTGAATGGACCGCCAAAGTGCATCCCGGCATCTATGTAGTAAGAATTGGCCAATCGCCCGCACAGAAAGTGATAGTATTGGACCGCTAAGCGGACAATCCTTTTCGATTATTCTTGCTCAATACAGTTACTTAGGAATAAATAGAAATAATAATTAACTCAAAAATACTATCGACATGAACAATATATTCAAGGATTTGCAACCTGCTGCCGTATGGCAGTACTTCGGAGAATTGATGAATATTCCCCGTCCCTCCAAGCACGAAGAACGCGTGTCGGCATTTTTGCAGGAGTTCGGCCATAAACATGGCTATGAAACCCTGGCCGACGAGGTAGGCAATGTGCTCATTCGCAAACCCGCATACAAAGGATATGAGAATGCTCCAGGTGTTTGTCTCCAAGCCCACATGGATATGGTGTGCGAGAAAAACGGGGACAAAGAATTTGATTTCCATACACAACCCATCGAGGCCTTTGTGAAAGATGGTTGGCTGGTGGGCGACGGCACCACTCTTGGAGCCGACGACGGCATAGGAGTAGCTGCCGCACTTGCCATACTGGACGACAAAAGCATTGAGCATGGTCCACTGGAATGCCTCTTTACCGTGGACGAAGAAACCGGTCTCACCGGAGCCGCCAACCTACATACCGACTGGCTGCAGAGCAGCATATTGCTGAACTTCGACGACGAGGACGAAGGTGAGTTCTGCATTGGCTGTGCCGGTGGCATCGACACCACAGTTGCCATTGACTATACCACCCGCCCAGTGCCGGCAGGCGAAAGTTCATACCGCGTCAAAGTGTTTGGTCTGCAAGGCGGTCACAGCGGCGACGATATCAACAAGGGTCGCGGCTGCGCCAACAAGATTCTGAACAGAATACTGTGGAACGCAACAGAGAAATGCAAGATAGGTCTTGCACGCATTGACGGTGGCAACCTGCGCAACGCCATCGCCCGCGAGGCTTGGGCCGACATCGTGGTGGCACACGAATATGAAGAGGAATTCAAGAAGCTGGTGGACGAGTTCGCCAAGCATATCACCTTCGAGTTCCGCAGCACAGAACCCGACCTGCAGATAACGCTCGAAAGCATCGCCGAACCCGAATGCCTTATAGACCGGACCACTCAATACAACCTGCTCAACGCCCTCTATGCCTGCGCCCACGGAGTGTTGGCCATGAGCCGTGAGATCGAGAATTTTGTAGAGACCTCTACCAACTTGGCTTCGGTGAAAATGGACGGGAAACAAATCCACATCGCCACCAGCCAACGCAGCTCGGTAGAAAGTGCCAAGCATGCCGCTGCCCAGAAGATAGAAGCTACCTTCCGCATGATCGGGGCGCATGTATCTCATGGCGATGGCTACCCCGGCTGGACTCCCAACCCCGACAGCAAAGTGCTCAAGGTTGGCGTGGAGACCTACAAACGCATGTTCGGTCACGAACCCATCGTGCGAGCCATTCATGCCGGGTTAGAGTGCGGACTCATCGGCGAGAAATATCCCAAAATGGACATGATAAGCTACGGCCCCACCCTGCGCGGTGTACATGCACCCGGCGAGAAGATTGAAATCAAGACCGTCGAGATGTTCTGGAACCTTACATGTGAAATCTTGCGTAACCTGAAATGATTGGAGTACTCGGAAGCGGTTCTTGGGCCACCGCTGTTGTCAAACTGCTGTTAGAGCAACCTTCCGCAAAGGTATGCTGGTATGTTCGTGAACCCGAAATACGCAAAAGCCTTGCCAAACACGGGCACAACAACCGCTACCTCGGCGAAGTGACTATCGACCCAGCACGCATTGATATATGCCGCACACCGCAAGAGGTTGCCGACCGGTGCGAAATCATCTATCTCGTCATCCCCACAGCTTTCCTCCACTCCGCCCTCCAGCAAATCGACCCTGCCACCCTCAGGCAACGTTACCTGGTCTCTGCCATCAAGGGCTTCGTCCCCGAGGCCGACATGATTGTCACCGACTATCTACAGCACTTCTACCAAGTGCCCCCTGAGCAACTGGCCATCATCAGTGGACCCACACATGCCGAAGAGGTGGCACGCGAAAGGCTCACCTTCATCACTGCTGCCTCATCCAACATGGAGCTGACCGAGAAGATAATGCAGCAACTGCGCTGCCGCTATATCAACATCTCCCATTCCACCGACATGCGCGGCATTCAATTCGCCACGGCTCTGAAAAACATCTACGCCGTTGCCGCCGGCATCTGCAAAGGCATGGGCAGCGGCGACAACCTCATGGCCGTCCTCGTCAGCTATGCCATTGCCGAAATGCGCTCCTTCCTCCTCACCATGCAGCCGGACCTCAACATCATCATCTCCCCCGAAAAACTTCCGCCCTATGTCGGCGACCTCCTCGTCACCTGCTACTCCCAGCTGAGCCGCAACCGCACCTTCGGTGCCATGATAGGACGCGGTTACACCGTCAAGAGCGCACAACTCGAAATGCACATGATTGCCGAAGGCTACTATGCCGTCAAAAGTCTGGAAAAAGTACGACAGGAGCACCATATCGAATTGCCCATTGCACAGGCCGTCTATATGATACTATACGAAAATGCACGTCCCGACGTCATACTGCGTGCTTGGCAAATACGTACATCAAACAACAACTAATCCATCCCAAAGTATCAATAAATTAACCTTACTATGAACCCCAAAGTCAGCATCATTATGGGCAGCACCTCCGACCTTCCGGTCATGGAGAAAGCCTGCCAATTTCTCGAAGAGATGGAAATCCCCTTTGAGGTCAATGCACTTTCTGCCCACCGCACCCCTGCCGAGGTTTCCGATTTTGCCCGCAACGCCCATCAGCGCGGCATACAGGTCATCATTGCCGGTGCCGGCATGGCCGCCGCCCTTCCGGGAGTCATCGCCGCCGAAACTCCTCTACCCGTTATCGGCGTACCCATCAAAGGCAGCACCCTCGAAGGTCTCGACGCCACCCTCGCCATCCTCCAGATGCCCCCGGGAATCCCCGTGGCCACCGTGGCCATCAATGGCGCACAGAATGCCGCAGTCCTCGCTTTGCAAATCATGGCAGTGGGCGACCCGGCATTGCAGGAGAAAGTGCTTCAGTACAAACAAGGCCTAAAAAAGAAAATAGTCAAAGCAAACGAAGAACTCTCCCAACTGCAGTACAAATACAAGTGCTGAAGTTCCATGGAACAGAATTTTGCCATACAACTATTCGAGGACAGGAAAGTCCGTGTGGTCTGGGATGCCGAACAAGAGAAATATTTCTTCTCTATTGTCGACATCATACAGGTACTCACCGAGAGCGAGAATCCACAAACATACTGGAGGGTCTTAAAAAAACGCCTACGTGATGAAGGGAACGAAAGCGTTACAAATTGTAACGCTTTGAAAATCCCTGCCGCCGATGGGAAAAAGAGAATGACCGATGTCGCTGACATAGAACAGCTTCTACGTCTCATTCAATCCATTCCCTCAAAAAAGGCCGAACCTGTAAAGCGGTGGCAACGCAGCCAATCTGGCTCGCCGCGACATCGAAAAACAAATCGGGCATAGCATCATATCCCCGCAACGTGCTTCCGACTACCTCATCGAAGACACAGAATCAACAGTAATAGACAACAAACATTCCGACAAATGATAACCATAGGCATCACAGGCACCCTTGGAGCTGGCAAAGGCACCATCGTGGAGTATCTGCAACGCGAAAAAGGCTTCTCCCACTACTCTGTCCGTGCCTTCCTCACCGAAGAAATCAAACGTCGCGGCCTGGAAGTGAACCGCGACACAATGACCCTTGTAGGCAACGACCTCAGGGCACAGCACACCCCATCTTGGATAGTTGAACAACTCTATGAACAGGCCTCTGCCTCAGGCTGCAACTGTATCATCGAGAGCGTGCGTACCCCAGGCGAGGTAGAAGCCTTGCGGGGCAAGCCTAACTTCTATCTCTTTGCCGTCGATGCCGACCCACGTGTCCGATACGAACGCGCCGTGCTCCGTGGCAGCGAAACCGACCACATAGACTACAGCACTTTTCTCGCCAACGAACAGCGCGAGATGGACAACGACGACCCCAACAAACAGAACCTTCGTTATTGTATTGACCAAGCCGACTACCGTTTCGACAACAATGGCTCTATCGACGACCTCAACAAACAGGTGGAAGACGTACTCGGTTCAATCATGTACCGTCGCCCCTCATGGGATGAATACTTCATGGAACTGGCCAACACCGCCTCCAAGCGTGCCACATGCGACCGCGGTCGCTCCGGATGCGTCATAGTCAAGGACCGCCAATTGCTCGTCACCGGCTATGTGGGCTCTCCCTCCGGCCTCCCCCACTGCGACGAAGTGGGACACCTCTTCCGTCGCACCATCGAAGCCGACGGACGTATCACCACCCATTGTGTCCGCACTGTCCATGCCGAGCAGAACGCCATTTGCCAGGCCGCACGACGTGGCATAGCCCTCGACGGCGCCACCCTATACTGCCGCATGACCCCCTGCCGCACTTGTGCCATGCTCATCATCAACTGCGGCATCAAACGTGTGGTATGCGAACGCAAGTACCACGCCGGTGCCGAGAGTGAAGAACTATTCCGCCAAGCCGGTGTCAAAATAGAATTCTTCCACGACGAAATCCAAGAATACTCCAATCAATAGTAGAACTCCCTCCCATCCCGAAGCCAAATGATTTCGAAGACTATTAACTTCGGGAACACTCGTCCGACATGTCATTCAGAAGATCCGCCCGTCGCAATAACACTACGTTTTCGCAAAAAAATTACGCTGAACAGAAAGCATCTCATCCAAACAAGCTCAGTCAATCTTAACAGGCTACACAATCCTACTTTTTAAAAGCACTTTTGAGAACGTGTTATTGACAAACTGACATGTACCCAGATTAAAAAAGGAGTTGCACTCATTTTGTCGCAACTCCTTTCTTCTATATTCTTTTTCCATCATTTCTCCTTAGCGGTAATCCTTACATTGCCCTACCTATCGGTGGTCCACCACCAACTGTTTGCCGGCCACTCCCTGCTGCGTGTGTATGGCCACCATATACACTCCGCACGGCAAACCTGACACATCAACCGTGGCGAAGAGTCCTTCCGCATCCTGCTCTATCAGGCACCGCCCCCCGAGGTCGTATACCGACACCGACTTCAGGCGGTAGCTCGAAAACACACTCACCCTCCCGTCTGCCGGATTCGGCATCATCCGGGTGAAGTGGTCCAGATTGCCCTCTCTCGTGCCCAATATGATGATGGTGTCCGGCCGAAACGGATCAACCGCCGTCGTATCTTCCGGCGTGACTATCAGCAGTGTGTCGCACCAAGGACTGTAATTGTTCCCGTCGCACAACCCACGCACACTCACTCTGTATTCCGTCCCGGGTCGCAGCGGCGAAAGTGTCGCGCGGTTCAGTGTCACTGTCTGCACCATATCCTCTCCCAACGTGCTGTCCGCGGCCCAGCACCTCACCTCCCATCGTTGGTGACGCTCGTCCGCACTCCATATCACTGTGGCACTGGTGCTGTCAAGCCCCATACACTGCATCCCGGTCACTGGCATGCAGGGACTGCCCCATATCGTGTCCAGTATCGGGAATATGTTGAGATATGACCGTGTGGCCAACGAGTCCGGCGCCCAAAAATATGATACCGTATCATAATCGGCATGTCCTGTTATCCGGAAACTGGGGTCATTATTCGGCATAACTATCCATGATGTATTCTCCGTCTTAAACCAATACGGCCGGAGCGGCGTACCCAAACGTATTGGCGGATCATCCCGTGGATCATCAGTATATATACGGCAAGTCGAATAACCAGTAAATGGATGTTCAAAACACAACAATGGCTCACTGGACTCATAGCCGACCATCCATTCGTTGCTCATTCGGACACCATTATTGTTGTGGGTGCCCGCCACAACGTACGTCCCGTCGTTTATCACCACCCCAGTGTCGAACATCACTTCGTAAAGAGGCACATTCACAACACTGTCCACCCGAACTGCTGTATCCAGGACACTATCATATTGAAAAAATGCAGGAAACTGAAGATACCGGTGTGGGTCTTCAATACGCCATGGCCCCTCGGCACGGAGCACCAGCGTTGTGTCACCAACCGGGCTGTATAGCTGCACATACTCCGTCAGCCGACCCTCCATGGTGGTGTCGATAACTGGGATTGGATATTCATGTTCGATGCTGACCAGATTTGGATAACCGCTTGCTGGCTTTATAAGGGGACATATTGCCAATCCTATCACTTTGATGCTGTCGTCTTTCCCTCCAGGTGTATAAAACTGTTGTCCACTTATATGGGGTGCACTAAATAAATCAGGGAAGTTTAAATAGAAATCATAAGTATTAATCCCATGATATTCTCTACTAGATAAAATAAGAGCCGTTCGGTACAATATATACAACGTAAATGCCAGATCATCTTCCAAATGAGACGAATAATCAGAATATATTACAGCACGATAATAAACTGAATCGTATAAAAAATCCCCCTCTCCAAAAACAACAGTGTCACCCACCGGCCGCTGTGCTTTCACTCCCACACTGAACATCATCATCGTCAAAACTATCATCAAAAAAAACTTTTTCATTTCATGTCCCTTTCTATATAATTAAATTCCTAACGACATATATTAATAATTGTAGCTATTATCGGATCATAGGTGACCGGATCCGACAATACTCCCGACCATTGATCAACGACGCTGCAAGGATCAGAACTGAAATTGCTGCAATTTTCAGATTCTATTGGTAGTGAAAGAGGCTTTAAGCAATGTAATTTACCCAAAGGAGTTTGGGTATATTTCCAAAAGGCAAGTCTATGCATATAATAATTTCCAAACACAGTATACATGGAACTATCCGAGAGGGAGAGACTATTGAATACTGGATCGCTGACATCAAAATACTCCGACTGCGCACTGACTGGTGTTCCACTCGAAAAATCAATTTTTGTGACCGCATCACGATAGATTGCTGGCGATACCTCATACCTGTGCAACACGGTATATACATCCAGGCTTGCATTGTATCGGAAATCACGTATAGGATTAATAGAATATGGTAGCATAACATCAAAACAGTCATTAGTTGAAACGGGTAATGTTGAAAAATCATAATTTCGCAGAGCCATCCGGTATATTCCACCTTCATATTTATATGAAAGTGTAGCAACACAATCATCATGTGTATGTACTATGCGGACATCCCCTAATGGATCAACACTATATACCGAACCAGTCAAAAACGTATAATAATAATGAGAGAGTGCCGATTTGGTTATACGATGTAAGATTATCTCATTACCACTGATCACATTAATCGTTGCGTATACAATATAGTTATCGGTCAAAGCAACATCGGTTGGCTTGTGGTCAAGAACAAACATGTCGTATGTTGAAGTAGCAACGTCATATCGTATTGCATAGTTTCTACTACCGTCTGTACAATAGCCTGCTACGATATGGTTGCCGGAACCATCATCATACACCACAATATTGTCGATCGAGGTCAAGCCGCTGACGGAATGAAATGAATAGTCAATCTGTGGGCTGGCACCACTGCCACTTGCCAAATCATACACATCAAACCAACCCATAAAGGCTTCGTTTGAAGCTGTCTGCCCACAAAAATAAGCCGTGTTGCCGAAAATTTCAATATCTTTAACCGATGCATTATTCACCAACTTGGAAAAAAGTATGTAATTGTAGCAGTCGGATATACCAACATAGCCATTCCAAAATGAAGAATTGTCGGTAAAATATAACAGGTGATAACCTGGCAGAGTTGTATATTGTCTTATGAACTGAGCATCTCCGTCAACCCCACATTGGTTGATTGCATCTGTCACCTGCCCTATTGTGGCTAAATTCAAAATGCACATTAATAATGTTATAGATACTTTTTTCATATTGTTTATTGTTTTTTAATTCACTGCAAATATACAAAACATTTTAAGAAACATACAAAAAAAGGTTCAAATTAACAAAAAAATTACCGCCAACACAACAAAAGGAAGAACAAAGTCATAATAAAATATCAGATGAAATAAACAAAAAATCAAATAATACAAATATTAAAAAGCCAACAGAGCAAACAGAATTCTTCCACGACGAAATCCAAGAATACTCCAATCAATAGTAGGACACTCTCCCTGCCCGAAGCCAATTGTATTCGCAACAAAATACCTTTGGGAACATTCGTCCGACATGTCATCCAGAAGATTCATCCGTCACAGTAACCCTACTCTTTCGCAAAAAAAACTTATGTCGAACAGCAAGCATCTCGTCCAAACAAACTCAGTCAATATAAACAGGCTACCCTATCCTACTTTTATCACCCTTTTGAGAGCGAATTATTGACACGCTGATATGTATCCCCACAGTAAAAAAGAAGTTGCTCCCATTCGGTCGCAACTCCTTTTTTACATGGTCTATACGATACGTTGCTACATCTCGGCAAAGCAAGCGAAACCTGCTATGCTCTCAACCATCGCAACGTAACTGCGAGCTTGCCTTTTCACGGCAACTTATAGATGTCCCCTTATTTCTTTTTTCCTTTAAAATGGCGTGTGGAGGAATGGCCTTGTGAGACATCGTAGTAGTTAAAGAACAGGCTGTCTCCTTTAATACAACCATTCCACTCGCTATGAGGATTGTTTGAAGTGGAGGTAAAAGTGCCATCCGCTGAGCAAAGCACTTGGAACGACTGACCTAGATACTCCATCACCAATCCCTCATCTCCCTGCTTGGAGACCGACATGGACTCGTTGGTGTATACCGTGTCGAATTGATGATCAGCCCCTGCGAAGGAATGGTAATCGGAATACCCCTCATAAGTGCCCAACCATGTGTCGCGGAAATCTTTGTCTTTGTCTCCACATCCAACAAAGACAGCCAGGCAAGTGACCAGCACTGGAATCAAAAAATTACGTGTTTTCATTTCTATTTTTATTGTTTTAATTGGGTGCAAAAATACAAAAAAAATTTAATATGGCAAGTATTATGGTAATAACTGGAGAAAAGTTTAGACTACAAATTTTTAGAGAACGTTCCGGTGAAGGTGTTTGCATTGTCTCCACCATTGGCAAGGTGCCAACCTCTGGTGCCCTCGACTGTCATAACCACTTTTGCTGCCGAAGTGGTGATGGATTTGACGGAGGCTTGCATAAAGCCGTGGGTGCTGCAGTTATGCTCTATCGAAAGCGTGTTGCCGCTGATGCTCCAGGTGGCAGGCTCCATGTCGTAAGCGCCAGTGTGGTCAGCATTGAGGGTGAAAGACCACTCGACACCATAAGACGCACGGAAAGCCCAAGTGCCTAGCACCATGCTCTCGGTCAGCGTCGGCGACTGGGTGGTGACGGTCTTTATCAGCGTGCCAGTGGCGTTGTTCAATACGTTGACCACATTGCCGTCGCTGTCAAGTTTCTGCCATTCTCCTTCAACATCCATCTTGTCGCTATTTATCGACTTGATGGTCATTTCCAGTTGATAAAAACCGTTTGCGGCCACAAATTTCTTACCGTTGAGTTTCCAATTGAAACCGCCAGCAATCAAGTTGCCCCCGCCTGTGTGGTCGGCCTTGATGACGATGGTCTTGTTTTTCATCTCATGGCTGCTCGGCCAGCCCCATTCGCCCACGAGGTTAGCCTCGGTGATTGCAGACGAGCCGCCGCCGGAGGGATTGTCCTCCTTGTTGCACGACACGAAGAAAAACATTGAGGCTGCCACAAAGAGCAGCACGGTCCGTGTTTTGATTTGATTGTACATGTTGTTAATTGTTTAAATTGATTATATGTGTTTTATACGTTTTACAAATGCTATTGATGCAGCATCCACTCATGCTCGTCACCAGTGCAATCAGAAACAGAATTATACAAATCTTGCCTGTTTTCATTTCAATATAAAATGTTGCTTCATAAAAAATCCCAGCCCGCCACATCCTCGGAAGACACTCTGATAATATAAACACACCCATGCGGAAAATGTGACATCATTTTAACACTTTTTATCACTTTATGCAAATTCCAATACCCACTCAGTCATCATCATTTTTTGAAAAATGCATTATGAAACAAGTCTTTATGATGAAAGTATTAATCAAAGAATAATTGACTCTAATTTTAGAGTCAACTACTCTTATGTCCAATAAACCACACGTTTAATACATAGAACAAACACATCTTAATCTCATTTTCAATCCGTTATAATTTCGACACACTCCAAGCAATTGTCCCTCTCCGTTCGGGCATCGTTACCTGTTAAGCTTATACCAAGCTCTTCTTTAGTTCATCATAACCTTAAAGGTGAAGAGAAAATTATTAAATAATTAGACAAAGGTAATAGGGGATCGAAACTGGAATGGAGAGAGGACACAGATAATGGAAGACGGTAGAAAGGTTGTGGGTAAAATGAAGCGAAATGGAGATCATGGCAGTATTATTGCCAACAAAAGCAAAATAGAAAGTGGAAAATAGATGAATGAACGGAGTAGATGAAGAACATAAGACAGCAAAGGGCTAGACGAAGAACTGGCTTCGAGCCCGTGAAAGAGAGGCGCAAAGAAAGAAAGCGAGTAAGGACGGAATACTATTGTTTGGTGAATTTCATCACCAGGTCGTCGGAATAGGTTTTGGTAACAGGAATAAGGCGGTCGCTAAAAGCCATCTCGAGAACCAGTCCGGCACCATCCTTGCGGAGGCACTTGACATTGTCGATATTGACAAGAAAACCACGATGACATCTGACCATGCCTTGTAGAGAGAAGTCGTCGGCGAGGTTTTTGAGCGAATTGTGAAGCAAGAAAGTCTCTTCTTTCTCACCACTAAGGTAATGAATATTAGTATAGTTGTCGGCAGCTTCAATATAGAGTACATTGCTGCTCTTGGTAACAAAAGCAAGCCTCCCGCCTTTATCGAAGAACTGCATCGAGCCATCGACCGTCTTATCGTTCGACATCTGGCTGTCGGTTTCGAGAAGCTGCGTAAGCTCATCTATCTCGGAACGTTTCTCACGAAGCAGGAACAGCAGGATGGAAACGATATATGGCATAGTGAGCAACGCAATGGTATCAATAAAAACCCTACTCACAAGCACATCGAGGCTCATACCCTCCTTCTCGTTAATTAGCCAGGCGACAGAGGTAATGAGAATGACAAGCATAACCAACTCGACACCAAGCCAAAGGAGATAGTGACCCACAACCAAGCTGAAATGTTTTTGGACCCGCTGCAACAGCCACCGGCTGAGCGAGAAAAAGACCAACCCCACAAGGACAAGGACAATCGAATAGAGACGATAGTTCAAAAAACTTAGTACCCCATCGTTAGAAATAATGCCTATGGGTTTGTAGACGGCAACGAAAAAGGCGCAGAAAACAATAACAGTAGCAAAAAAAAGAGCGATACTCTTTTTCTCTGTAAGGTATTTTGGAATGTATTTTTTCAGTTGTTCAGATATAGACATCCTCGTATAATTTAACAATTTTCGCCCAAAATAGGGAAATTTCGCCAAAAATAACGCACTTTTGTCGACATTATTATACAAAAGACAAAAATTAACATTTCAATACCGATTTTTTGTCGTTTCTTTGCAGGCCGAAAAAAAGTAAAAAAAACGACAAATACTACTAAAAAAATAAGTACAAAAACAAAATGAAAATTATCGGAACTGGAAGTGCTCTGCCCAAAAAGGTTGTAACGAACGATATGCTGACAGAGTTTTTTGACACCAGCGACGAATGGATACGAACAAGAACAGGAATTTCCACACGTCGCATACTTACCGACGAAAGTCTCATTGATTTAGCAATAGAAGCATCACAGAAAGCTCTAGAGTCCGCCAATCTCAAAGCAGAGGACTTAGACTTCATCCTCTGCTCGAATGTAAACAACAACTATGTGTACCCCTCCATGAGCAGCATTGTTCAGGGAAAGATTGGGGCTAAATGTCCGTGCACTGACTTGCGCAATGCCTGTGCCGGATTCATCTATGCGCTGGATGTGGCCGATGCCTTCATCCAGACTGGCCGTGCAAAAAAGATACTGGTGCTGGCTGCCGAAGAGCCCACACGATTCTGCCACTGGGAACACCGCGAAACAAGTGTCCTGTTTGGCGACGGTGCGGGAGCAGCAGTAGTGACCGAGGGGGGCGAATATAAAGGTGCCCAGTTCACCACCATCAGCATGCCCGATGTGCTGTACCAGCGTCAACGTTTGGAACCCACTCCGTTTGAAGACTTGAGTTCCGGTGCCTACATCAACCAGACCATGGTGATGCAGGGCCGCGAAGTGTTCAAGATGGCCGTCACCTGCTGCTCGAACGAGATAAGCAAGCTGCTGGACATCTACGGTTACAAGAAAGAGGATGTGAAATATTTCGTGCTGCACCAAGCCAATTTGCGCATCATAAACGGCATACAGCAATATCTGGGAGCCGATGCCTCCCAATTCCCGACCACTGTTGAGAAATACGGCAACACCTCGTCGGCCAGTGTGCCCATCCTGCTGGACGAACTGGTAAAAGGCAACAAAATACAGCGGGGAGACGTGATAGTGATGAGCGGTTTCGGTGCCGGATTCACTACAGGGTCCTTGCTGATGAAATATTAATGAAAACATTATTATACAAATCAAACTAATTTAGAAAGCACATGAATAAAGTATATATTACCGGACTGGGTTGTGTAACCCCTCTGGGCAACAACATCGAAACCTTATGGAACGGACTGATTGAAGGCCGCTGTGGCATTGCCCCCATCGCCGCCCCGCACGCTGAGACACTCCCCGTGCACGTGGCAGCAGAAGTGAAGAACTTCGACCCCGCCGAATACGGCATTGACAAGGCCACCATACGCCGCAACGATATGTACACCCTCTTTGCCCTTGCCGCCGCACAGCAGGCCATGGCCGACAGCGGACTGCAGGTAGGAGTAGATGTTGACCCCATGCGCATGGGCTGCGCCGTGGGTTCCGGAATCGGTGGCATCAAAACATTCAACAACGAGCACACCAAACTGATAGAGGACGGAACACGTTTCATCTCGCCCTACTTCATTCCGATGATGATTGCCAACATCGGCTCGGCCAATGTGGCAATAAAATACAACTGCCAGGGACCGAACCTGCCCATAGTCACCGCCTGCGCCACAGGTACCCACTCGGTGGGCGAAGCCTATCGCCTGATACGTGAGGGACGCGCCGACGCCATGATTTGCGGTGGTGCCGAGAGCGCCATCTGCGATATAGCCATGGCTGGATTCAACAACATGAAGGCCCTCACACAGAGCGACGACCCGCTGGCCGCATCGGTTCCGTTCGATGCACGCCGCAAGGGTTTTGTGATGGGTGAAGGTGCCGGCATATTGGTGCTCGAAAGCGAAGAATGTGCACGCAAACGCGGTGCCCATATCTATGCAGAAGTCAGCGGCTACGGCAACACCTGCGATGCATACCACTGCACCGCACCCCACCCCGAAGGACGCAACGCCGCCGAGGCAATACGCCTGGCTGCCGAAGAGGCCGGTTTTAAACTGGGCGAGAAACTGTATATCAACGCCCACGGAACCAGCACCCCGCTCAACGATGCAAGCGAAACACATGCCATCAAGACCGCATTGGGCGAAGAAGCCGCCCGCAAGGCCGAAATCAGCTCGACCAAATCGATGCTGGGCCACATGCTTGGTGCCGCTGGTGCTGTGGAACTGATAGTGTGCGCACTGGCCATAGAGCACGGCATACTGCCTCCCACCATCGGATACAAGGAGCCTGACCCAGCCTGCGACCTCGACTATATTCCCAACGTGGCCCGCAAGAGCCAGGTGGACATCACCCTCTCCAACTCGTTTGGATTCGGCGGTCAGAACGCCTGCGTTGCCCTGCGTAGGGTAAAATAGTTGCCAGAGAACGGCCCACGAGGCCAACACATCATTGATAAAAACAACAAATAAAAAAAAATACATCTATGCTGACAAGAGAAGAAATCAAGCAGTATTTGCCCCATCGCGAGCCTATGCTCCTGGTGGACGACATGGAACTGGACGGCGACATGGGAATTGGACACTACCATGTGCGTGGAGATGAATTTTTCCTGCAAGGACATTTTCCGGGGAAACCCGTGGTGCCGGGCGTCATCCTGTGCGAAATCATGGGACAGTCCTCGTCGATTCTGCTTCTTGACGAACTGAAAAACCGTCTCACGCTCTATAGCGGGCTCAACGATGTGCGTTTCCGCCAGCCAGTACTGCCAGGCGACACGCTCACCATCAAATCGAAAATCACAGCACGCAAAGGACTAATATTCTTCATCGACGCCACCGCTTATGTGGGAGACAAGGTGGTGTGCAAAGGCAAACTCTCGTTTGTTCTTGTCGACAGAGAGAAATAGACACTCCTCACCTCTCCAAAAGGAGCAGGGAGGACTGGCGAACCTCTTAGAACACTTGAATGCTTATAAAAAGCCCCTTAGCCGGGCAATGTAAGCATTCAAGTTTTGAACCACAAACAACACGTAAAAACAGAACAAAATATATTAATAAATAAAAAGCTTTATCAACATGAAACTTTTAGAAAATAAAATAGCCCTTATCACCGGTGCCGCCCGTGGCATTGGCCGTCGCACCGCCGAGCTCTTTGCCGAAGAAGGAGCCACGGTGATTTTTACCGACCTCAAGGAGACCGACAGCAGCAAAGAGCTGCTCCAAATACTTCAGAGCCACAATCCGGACAGCTCCTTCTACACAGCCAACGCAGCCAGCTGGGAAGAGACCGAGCAACTGGCCAAGACCATCATTGAGCGTTACGGCCGAGTGGACGCCATAGTGAACAACGCCGGCATCACACGTGACAACCTGCTGCTCCGCATGACCCCCGAAGATTGGGATCTGGTTATCCAAATCAACCTCCGCTCCGTGTTCAACTACTGCAAGGCCTTCATCCCCTACATGATGAAAAAACGCAACGGCAGCATAATCAACACCAGCTCGGTGGTGGGAGTGAACGGCAACGGCGGTCAATGCAACTATGCAGCTGCCAAAGCCGGCATTATTGGCTTCACCAAGTCGTTTGCCCAGGAGTTTGGCTCGCGCAACATCCGCTGCAACGCCATAGCTCCCGGATTTATCCGCACAGCCATGACCGACGCCATTCCCGACGAGGCCCGTCAGAAATGGATTGACGACATTCCGATGCGCCGCGTAGGCACCGAACTCGATGTGGCCCGTGTAAGCCTGTTTCTGGCTTCCGACCTTGCAGAATATGTAACCGGACAGGTCATCTGTGTGGATGGCGGTATCAGTCTCTAAACCTCAAACAACGAAACAAAACATGAAAGCATATATCTTTCCCGGTCAGGGCGCCCAATTTGTAGGAATGGGCAAAGACCTCTACGACAACAACAACCGTTGCCACGACCTTTTTGAACGTGCCAACGACATCATTGGCTTCCGCATCACCGACCTCATGTTTGCCGGCACTCCTGAAGACCTCAAGCAAACCAAAGTCACCCAGCCCGCCATCTTCCTCCACTCCGTAATCCTGGCCACCTATATGGGCAGCGAGTTCATGCCCGACATGGTGGGCGGCCACTCTTTGGGCGAATTCAGCGCACTGGTGGCATCGGGAGCCATGGACTTTGACGACGGCCTGCGTCTGGTAATAGCCCGTGCAAACGCCATGCAGCGTTGCTGTGAGATGCGTCCCTCCACCATGGCCGCTATCGTCAAGTTGGACGACAAGACCGTAGAGGATGTCTGCGCCGAGGTATCTGCCTCTGGCGAGATAGTGGTTCCCGCAAACTACAATACCCCCGGCCAGCTGGTTATCAGCGGCACGATTGAGGGCGTTGCCAAGGCCTCTGAGAAGCTGAAAGAGCTTAAAGGCCGTGCTGTTCCCCTGGCAGTGGGTGGAGCGTTCCACAGCCCCCTGATGGAGCCTGCACGCCTTGAATTGGCCGAAGCCATCGAGAACACCATATTCCACAAACCTCTTTGCCCCTGCTACCAGAACGTGAACGCTAAACCCGTCACCGACCCGCAGGAAATCAAAAAGAACCTTGTGGCTCAGCTCACCTCGCCGGTGCGTTGGACCGCAACTGTACAGAACATGATTGCCGACGGAGCCACAGAATTCATCGAAGTGGGACCCGGCACAGCACTCCAAGGCATGGTGAAACGCATCTGGCCCGAGGCCGACGCACACTCCGCCTGCTAATAGAATTATTCACTTTTGAAAAAGAAACACATTATGAGTATCAAAATCGTAGTATTGGCCAAACAGGTGCCCGACACCCGCAATGTCGGACCCGAGGCCATGACCCCGGAAGGCACCATCAACCGCTCTGCCCTTCCAGCAGTATATAATCCCGAGGACCTCAGTGCACTCGAGATGGCTCTTCGTGTAAAAGAACTGCTCCCCGGCTCCACCGTCACCGTAGTCACTATGGGACCTCCACGCGCCGAGGAAATAATCCGTGAGGCCATCTATCGCGGTGCCGATGACGGGTTTGTACTGTCCGACCGCCGTTTTGCCGGAGCCGACACCCTTGCAACCTCTTACGCCATCTCCTGCGCCGTGCGCCGCATAGGCCATGTAGACCTCGTTTTCGGCGGCCGTCAGGCCATTGACGGCGACACCGCCCAAGTGGGACCCCAGGTGGCCGAGAAGATGGATATCCCGCAAATCACTTACGCCGAAGATCTCATCGCAGTGAGCGAAAAGAGCATCAGCATCAAGCGGCGCCTTTCGAACGGCACCGAAATTGTCGAGTGTCCCCTTCCTGTCCTCGTTACCGTTTGCGGTAGCGCACCCCAGCCCCGTTTCCGCCATGCGCACCTGCTATTGCAGAACAGACATCTCGAAATACCGGTTTGGACTGCCGACGATGTCAATCCCGAATACGAGCGCTTGGGTCTTTCCGGTTCACCCACCAAAGTGAAGAAAGTGGACAGCGTGGTGCTCACGCAGAAAGACAATCTCCGTGTAGAAAACAACCAGGAGTCGCTCAACAGCCTTATCGCCAACCTTGTCACCAACCACATCATCGGATAATATCATGAACAGCATATTAGTATACATAGAAATCAATGAGTCCGGCCGTGCTGCAGATGTCAGCCTCGAACTCTGTTCCAAAGGACGCCGACTGGCCGACCGCCTGGGTGGTCAACTCGAAGCCATAGTCTGCGGCAGTGACCTGAACGACATAGAAGGACAGCTCTATCCCTATGGTGTTGACACCATCCTCTATGCCAACGACCCCCGTCTGTCGCCCTACCGCACACTGCCCCATTTCAGTGTTGTCGACAGCATCATTCGTGAACGCCAGCCCGAGGTGGTACTGTACGGAGCCACCAGTGTGGGCCGCGACCTGGCACCCCGCATTGCCTCTCACCTGCGCTGCGGCCTCACCGCAGACTGCACAGCCCTTGAGATAGGCGACCACAGCGATGCCAAAACCGGTAAGGACTACCACGACATCCTCTATCAGATACGCCCAGCCTTTGGCGGAAATATCGTGGCCACCATTGTCAGCCCCGAGACACGTCCCCAGATGGCCACCGTGCGCGAAGGTGTAATGCGCAAGGAAATAATAGACCCCGCCCGCAAAGGAACCCTTATCCCGATAGACGCATCCAAATACCTGCGTGCCGAGGACGAGTGCCTCAAAGTAATCAGCCGTCAGATTGACCCCCAAGGTGTCGACATCAAGGGAGCATCCATCATTGTGGCCGGCGGATACGGCATGGGCAGCAAAGAGAATTTCCAGATGCTTTATAAATTTGCCGACATGATCGGAGCCGAGGTGGGAGCAAGCCGCGCCGCTGTCGACGCCGGCTTCTGCGAGAATGCCCGTCAGATAGGACAGACCGGCGTCACCGTGCGTCCGAAACTGTATATTGCATGCGGTATCTCTGGCGCTGTGCAGCACCGTGTGGGCATGGAGCAGTCCAGTCAGATTATCTCCATCAACACCGACCCCGACGCGCCCATCAATGCCATTGCCGACTACACAATCATCGGCGATGTCAGCGAGGTGCTTCCCCGTCTCATGAACGCCTATCAGTCCTGCAAGAAATAAACCCTCGATTGATAAGCCCTCATCACATCCCATCATTAAAAACATTCACACCATGAATTACTATAGTGACAACGAAAGCCTGAAGTTCTACCTTCAGCACCCCGATATAGAAAAGATAGCCACCCTCCGCGAGAACAACTTCGAAGAGGCCGGTAAGTACCCCGACGCTCCCGCCAATGTGCAGGAAGCCGTTGAAGGCTATCAAAACGTCATGGACCTTCTGGGCGAGATTGCCGGTGAAGTCATTGCACCCAATGCTGCCGATGTCGACGCACAGGGTCCCTCTGTGGTCAATGGACGTGTGGTCTATGCCGACGGAACCCGCCAGAACCACGAAACTCTCACACGGTCCGGTCTGTATGGCTTGAAACAGCGCCGCAAATACAACGGCCTCAACATGCCTGGAACGATTACCACCATGGCGGGTGAAGTAGTGGCCCGCGCCGATGTGGGTTTCGCCACCATTTGGATGCTCCAGGACTGCGCCGACACTATCGAAGACTTTGCTTCCGAAGAGATTAAGGATAAATATCTTCCCCGTATCTATCAAGGAGCCACCTGTTCGATGGACCTCACCGAACCCGATGCCGGTTCCGACCTCCAGTCGGTACGTTTGAAAGCCACTTTCGACGAAGCCTCCAACTGCTGGCGCCTCAACGGAGTGAAACGCTTCATCACCAATGGCGATGCCGACATCCATCTGGTATTAGCCCGCTCCGAAGAGGGTACCACCGACGGACGTGGCCTCTCCTACTTTGTATACGACCGCAACGACGGCGGACTGACCGTGCGTCGCATTGAGCACAAGATGGGCATCATCGGTTCCCCCACCGCCGAATTGGTCTTCACCAATGCACCCTGCCAGCTGGTCGGCGAACGCCGTCTTGGCCTCATCAAATACACCATGTCGCTCATGAATGGAGCCCGTCTCGGTGTCGGTGCACAGGCTGTTGGTCTTTGTGAAGCCGCTTGCCGCGAGGCTGTGGAATATGCCGCCACACGCGAGCAATTTGGTAAGACCATTGACCAGATGATTCCGGTACAGGACATCCTTCACACCATGCGCGCCAAGACCGATGCAGTGCGCTCACTGCTGTACGAGACAGCCCGTCAGGTGGACCTCTACAACTGCTACGAACGCCTGTCCCGCATTCGTCCCCTCACAGGCGAAGAGCGCCAGGCCATGAAAGCTGCCCAGCGCAATGCCGACTGCCTCACTCCGCTCACCAAACTCATGGCAAGCGAATATTCCAACCAGAATGCCTATGATTGCATCCAGGTGCACGGCGGTAGTGGTTTCATGAAAGAATACACCTGCGAACGTCTCTATCGCGATGCGCGTATTCTCAGCATTTACGAAGGCACCTCTCAGCTCCAGGTGGTTGCCGCCACCAAGGGCATTAGCAACGGCAGCTATCTGAAACGCATTGCCGACTACGACGCCATGCCCATCAAGGCCGAGCTGGAACCCCTCCGCGAACGTCTCCGCCAGATGACAGCCGACTATCAGACCATGCACGATTCGCTCACCGCCAACGGTGCAGGCGAAGCCTTTGAGCACGGTCTCCGTGGTCTCACCGAGAGCATCGCCCACATCATCATGGGTTATCTCCTGCTCCTCGACACCGAACGCGACAACCGCTTCCTCGACTCCTGCCGTCGCACCATCAACCGCGGCTACACCGAGATTGCAAAATTCAAATGCGAAACCGGCTTGTTGCTTTAACTTTCCTTGTAAGAAGAAAAAACTTTTTTTTGCAAAATAAAATAAAAGTACTATCTTTGTAATTAGAATAAAACTTTATCATTATGCGTAAAAGTAATCATTTCAAAGGATTAGTAATTGCAACAGCACTGCTGTTTGCAGGTTTCGGTGTTCGTGCACAGCAACTGGAAACTTCCGTTTTCCTCAACGGCATCCTGCCCGTTGCCCAATTCAACAATGAAGTAAATCTCGAACCTCTTGGCACATTCGAGCCTATGACCAGCGAGAACATCGCCATGGGTGCCGCTGGTGGTTTAGGCGGTTCCGCCCGCATCGGCATGTGGTTTGATGTAGGCGTAGGTCAGCTCCAGCCATTCTTCGAGGCCGGATTTCTTTGGAACAACTCCCGTTCATACATCCGCAATAAGTATGACAACAACGAGCGCAACAACGTGTTGCAGCAGCGTCCCAAAGCTCCGCAATATTTCAATCTGCCCCTCATGCTGGGTCTGAAATACCGCTACGACATCACCCCCGATGTCCGTCCTTTCGTGGAGTTGGGTTTAGGCTACGACCTACTTTTCATCAGCAAGAACGGCTATCCTACACAAACCTTCCGCTACAAACCCTCGGGTGAGTTCAGCTGGATGATAGGAGCCGGCACCTATCTGGGTGAATACGTCAGCGTCAGCCTCTTCTACATGGGTCTGGGCAATCATCGCATCGACTATTCCAGCCGTTCCTACCAGCCCGAAGCCATCGACTACAGCACTGTCTACCGCCGCAGTCTTGGAGAGCTGGGTCTTAGAGTTGGTTTCCATTTCTAATCAGCTCTTACTACAAACATTATAAAAGAGACGGATGTCCACAATCGGCATCCGTCTCTTTTTTATTCCATATAGGGAGCAATAAAGGCAGGAATGGAATGCACTCCCACCGAGGCCTAACGGCTGTTGAAATGCTCCTTCAGTGCGTTCAGCTTGTCGGCTTTACGTCTTTCCCACACCTTGGTTATGCATGCCTTGGTCGAGAGAGGGAACTCGGCTTTCATCATCCAGTCATAATAGGATGGCTCCTTTGCAAACACATCCTCGAGGGTCTTACCTTTGTACTTCCCAAAATTGAACACCTCGTGTCCTTTATTGTCATATCCAATATGTCCCACCAAGTCGGCCCACTGACTACTGGTGGTAAACCTGCTCAATTTCTCCATGTCATTCACTATCGGCTTGCTCACCTTGCCGTCAGGAGCGGTATATTCCACACCCTCATAACGATCCAGCTGAGCCATCAGCACTTCGTAGGTAGCCATTGTGTCGGCATCCGCCGAATGGGCGTTGTCCAGGTTTTTACCGCAATAGAAGCGATAGGCGGCCTTGAGCGTGCGTTGCTCCATCTTATGGAAAATATTCTGCACATCGATCAGCCGGCGTCCGTCCAGACTGAACGGATATCCCTGACGCAAAAACTCTTCCACCAGCAGCGGCACATCGAACTTGTTCGAATTATATCCCGCCAAATCGGCATCGCCAATAAAATCGGCTATTGTCGCAGCCATCTCGCCGAAAGTGGGTTTATCGGCCACATCGGCATCACTTATCCCGTGTATAGCCGTTGTAACTTCAGGTATATGCATTGTTTCCCCGTTCTTGTCCACAGGTCGCAACCGTTGCACCAGCGTTTCCGTGCTCTGGTCGGGATTCACTTTGTAAAGGCATATTTCGACTATATGGTCCATACCCACATTCACACCTGTGGTCTCCAAGTCAAAAAACACCAAAGGTTTATTCAGATTAAGAAGCATAATAAGGATAATTTAGATACACTCTGTTAGTAATCAATATTTTTTAAACACTTGCTTGGACGAAAATTATTTCTCTTTCACCACGCTTGGGCATTCTATACAACATAGCCGAAATTCGCCCCTCAGGGTGAAACAAATTGAAGCCATTAATGTCACTTGGTACAGCTTATAGACAAGTCCGATAGACGGAACATCACATAACCCTTGCGGCTTGATGGATGCGTTTCAGCCGCATAAGCAGGTCTTCCGCCAACTCCAGTCGCAACATATTTGCCCCGTCCGATTTGGCCACAGCGGGATTGGGGTGCGTTTCCATAAATATCCCATCGCATCCCACGGCCACTGCCGCCCTACCTATGGTTTCAATCATCTCGGGGTCACCGCCCGTCACACCGCAAGTCTGATTGGGGCGTTGCAGCGAGTGTGTGATATCCACCACCACAGGCACCTTGTTCCGCTGCATAATAGGCACTCCCCTGAAATCCACTACCAAATCCTGGTAGCCGAATGTGGTGCCTCTTTCTGTCAGCATCATGTTGTCGTTGCCAAAATAGTGCAGCTTGTCCACCGCATGCACCATGGCCTCGGGCGACAGAAACTGCCCTTTCTTCACATTGACGCATTTTCCTGTCTGTGCAGCCGCCTGCAGCAGCGACGTCTGGCGACACAGGAATGCCGGTATCTGTAGCACATCCACATATTCGGCAGCCATTGCGGCCTCCTCTTCGGTGTGGATGTCGGTCACCACGGGTATGCCATACTGCTGGCCTATGGCCTTCAGTATCTCCAACCCATCAAGGTCGCCAATGCCCGTAAACGAGTCCACCCTCGACCTATTGGCCTTGCGGTACGACGCCTTGAATGCAAAAGGAATCTGCAATTGCCGCGTCAAGGCCACCAACTTTTCGGCAACCTCAAACGGCATCGTATCGTTCTCTATAACACAAGGACCGGCAATCAAAAAGAAATTGCCGGTCTCTGTAAATTGTAAATTCTCTAATTTTGGATACATGGGAAGTCTCGGAAGTAAATGCAGTTGGTAATACAGCACTTAGAAGTTTGTATCGATAGCATCGAGAGCATCATCGGGATCGTCAACGGTGGTGTCGGCATCCATGTCACTCTCTTCACGACGGCGGCCGCCGCGCTGCAGCGAGATAATCAAAGCTCCGATCATACGGGTAAGCTCCATCAGGAATTCGCGCGACTGGTTGCAGCGTTCCTCATCAAACAGACCCACCGAATAAGCCACAGCCGTAAAAACGATACATTCGCGGATGGCGGTTTTTGAGATTTTGAGATAGTGTTCGAATTGACTCTTGTTTCTCGACGAACCCTCTGCAATGTTCAATGCAATGTCATACGACGAATGGCAGAACGAGTTCACCAGATTGCGCTCCATCTCGTTGTTAGGAGTGGAGAGGTTCTTGACAACCCATGCGCTGTAGTCGGTCGCTTTACCATAAATGCGCAGGTCTTCGAAACGGAAAAAGCTCACATTCCTCTCTTGTACAGAATTGTCCATAATTGTGATAGTGTTTGTGTTTTATTATTTTGGTATTCTATTATAATTTTTTTTTATATTGTTTTCGTTTTGATAATCCCGACCCCTTTACCATCTGTTCTCACATCTGGCAAACAGTCGTTCGTCGAGCTGTTTCCGCAGTCTATCTTATCTCGGCAAAATAGTTCATAAATTGTGTTCTCATCAGCATCGAGGCCTTGTCGGTTTGCTTCATGGCCAACTTGCCGCAGAACTGGCTCACCGTATCATATCCCTTCTGCTCCATCCAGCTCTGAAGTCCCAGATTCAGCTCTTTCATATACTCAACCCCGTTGCGATACAGGCATGAAGCCACCTGCACTGCCGTTGCTCCCGCAAGCAGAAGCTTCACTATGTCGTGGGCATTGCTCACACCGGTTGTTGCACACAGGTCGCAGCGCAGCTTGTTACTCATTATGGCAGTCCAGCGCAGCGTATTGTACAACTCGCCAGGGAAAGTAAGCGAGTCGGCGTTGGTCAACTTCTCCTCGTCGATATTAATATCAATCTGCAGCGACTTGTTGAACATCGTGATGCCCTTAATTCCAGTCCACGACAGCTGTTGCATGAATTTAGCCAAGTCGGTGAAATAAGTACCCACCTTAATGCTGATAGGAATATCTATCGACTTACGCAGCGACTGAATGATGTTGCTGAACGTGCGCTCCACATCATCGGTCGAAAGCGATGTCTCGAACGGCATAATGGCCATGTTCAACTCCAGTGCATCACATCCTGCATCCTGGAACTGGCGTGCATACGTCAGCCAATTCTCGTGCGAGTAGCAGTTGATGCTTCCAATCACCGGTATAGACAAACGTTTCTTAGCCTCGTGGATAAGCTCGAAATGCTTCGACACCGAATCGGCTGCCACATGCTGGGCAATATATTCATAGCTGTCACCATAATTTCCCACAGGGGCAAATACATGTGTATTGCGCTTTATATCATATATAATCTGCTCCTCAAAGATGGATTTCAGCACCACGGCACCGGCTCCGCACTCCTCCAGTTTACAGAGATTATCCACATTGGCTGTCAATCCGCAGCTGCCGGCCAGAATCGGGCTGTTCAACTCCAGCCCCAGATATTTCACTTTTGTGTTCATAACGGACAACTTTTATAGTATTTTACACTTAAAAATCCAGTTTGCAAAGATACCGAAAAAATACAATTAAAAGTTTTTTTTCAAGAAAAAAAATCATTATCAACACACAACACACTATATCAAAGCTATTTACAAAATGTTAAAAAACATATTGTGAACAAAAAAAGACCCAAGAAAAAAAAATATTTCGTCGCAATGAAAAAAAATGACTAATTTTGCAACTCCGAATTGAACAAAAAATACATAATAATGAAAGAGCAAAACGAAGAGAAAAATCTTGAAGTTAGCGGTGTTATCGCTAAGACTACACAGTACATCGAGAAGAACAAAAAGAAACTCACCATCATTGGATGCGCCATAGTTGTTATTGCTTTGGCCATATGGGCCTATATAGCACTTGTGGCTCAGCCGCGCCAGGTACGCGCACAGGAAGACATGTTCGCTGCCGAGCAGTGGTTTGGCGAAGGCTCGTTCGAGAAAGCACTCAACGGCGACGATCAATTCATGGGATTCCTCGGCGTCATCGACGAGTATGGCTGCACCAAAGCCGCCAACCTCGCACACTACTATGCTGGTATTTGCCACCTCAACCTGGGTCAGTACAATGAAGCCATCGATCAACTCAAATCATACAAAGGCCGTGACCTCTACACCGGTGCCGAAGCCCAGATGCTTATCGGCGATGCCTATGCCGAACTTGAAAACCCCAACGAGGCCGTGCAATACTATGAGAAAGCTGCCAAATCCGGCAACAACCTCATTGTCTCCCCTACCGCCCTGTGGAAAGCAGGCATGATGTACCTCCAACTCAACAACAAAGATGCAGCTATCAAAGCCTTCCAGCAAATCAAGGACAACTACCCCGAGAGTCCCGAATGGAACGAGGTGGACAAATACATCTCCTACGCTGAAAACAGATAGTTTTTCATAATTTTGATTTTTCCGCCCTCTTGCAGGGCGGTTTTTTTTTGCCCTTTCCCCACCACATCTTCCCCTCACCCAACTCCCCGTCATGCTCTAACTCCCATTCCCGCCCCCAATCATCACTTCCGATTTTTCAATATCCACTACAACTATAGTAGTATTTACTATAATCTATTACCGAAACACCATAATTCCAATAGCTTACATACATTTCCATGATATAGCCAAAAAGCCTCTCCAGCTTCGCTTACTATCAAGCTCTTCCCCACCACTTAATAAGCCGTTCTTCACCATTGTAGTTTAGACATATTCTCAAAGGAGTTGTTTTATCCTGAAAGGTATAGGGAGTCACGACGATGATTGGACTATCCGAAAGTGTCAACTGAACAAACACAAAAGGGCTGACGTATCGTGGGGAAACCAGATGACATCATTTCAATGGCGGAATTGTAAAAGGTTGTGAGCTAATGGAAGCAAAAACGTGATACAATGCGCAGTGGAGTGACTATTGACAAACAGTACACCTGCGTCCCGAAGGGACGCGACATTAAATATTTATAAATACAACTCACCTCAGACCCGCAGCCACGAAGCATACCGGTCAGCACTAATCATTCTATCCGCCAGGGCTCAACTGATTTGGCAATAGGCCTCAGCAGGCGGAGAAGCAGAAACGGGTGCGGCTGCGGAATTCCTGTCCCGGGAGCAGCGTGGCGTCGGAATCGGGCCACTTGTGGTTTGGGCTGTCGGGGAATTTCTGTGTTTCGAGACAGACAGCGCTACGCCTCCCATATACTATGCCCCGTTTGCCCACCACTGTGCCGTCAAGGAAATTACCGGTATACAGCTGGATGCCTGGCTCGGTGGTGAAGAGGTCCATAACGATACCCGATGTGGGGCTTTCAAGACGGGCTGCGGGGATGGAAATGTCGCCACAGGCATTGAGGACATAGTTATGGTCATAGCCGGAGCCGTTGACCAGCTGGGGGTGCGGTTTCATGATGTCGCGTCCAATGGGTTTGGGTGAGCGGAAATCCAACGGGGTGCCCTCCACGCATTCGAGAGGACCGAGGGGTATAGACGTGTTGTCTATCGGTGTGTAGCGGTCGGCATTGATGGTAAGAATGTGGTCGAGGATATCTCTGTTCGGGTCGCCACTGAGGTTGAAATAGCTGTGATTGGTGATATTGATAACGGTAGGTGCATCGGTAACGGCATGGTAGCTGATGTCCAACGAATTGTCGTCGCCCAAAGTATAGACCACCCGTACACGCACATCGCCGGGAAAACCATTGTCGCCGTCGGGGCTAAAGAATTGAAGGGTTAGCGAACGCGGGGAACATTCCACCAACTGGAAACGGGCATACTGCCAACCGGTAGGGCCACCGTGCAAACAATGGGGGCCATTGTTTTGTGGCAATTGGTAGGTTTGGCCGTCCAGGGAGAAACGCCCATTGCCTATACGGTTGGCATAACGTCCAATGAGGGCGCCAAAGTCAGAGAGATGATTCTGCGGAAGATAGTCGTCGAGGTTGTCGAACCCAAGCACTATATCACATAGATTGCCATTGCGGTCGGGCACCAAAAGAGAAACAATACGGGCACCGAAGTCGGTGATGCGGGCAGTGAGGCCGTTGCCGTTGGTCAGCGTATAAATATCCATATTCACATATTGTTTTCTAAAGAATATCGGCAAGCAAACGGGCAGCGGAAGCCACCAAGTCGTTGCAAGAATGGTCGCGACCTTGCAGCTGGAGCAGACGTGTACAGTTGAGGTCGCCGTTCTCCTCGCGGAAACGGTTGGCCAATCCCTTAAACTGGGCCGTCTGGTTGCAGAGACCACAAACCAATGCCATGCCGGACACGCATCCACAGGTTTCGCGTACCATCATACCACGTCCGAAGGGCGAAGCCATCATGGCGGCAGTCTGGCTGTCGACGGGCAAGAGGTCGGCAAAGGCCAGAACCACCGATTGACAGCAGTTGCAACCTTGCTGATGAAGCTGACGGGCTTTCGCCTCGCGTAATTCTATTTCTTTGTTATCCATAGTGAAAAGGGGTGTTATAAATACAAATGATGTTTCAAAGGTCAGGGACAATACTGGTCGGGGAAGAACGAGCTGAGCGCTTTCGACACGTTGTCGGCTATCGTTTGGCGTCCCTGGAGGAGAAAATGTTCGGTAGTCCAGTCACGGTCGCGGAAAAGGCTGTCGGGCACCGTTTCCAGATTGTTCACCACCACGACCCCGAGTCGGGTATAGCGCTGCTCGAGAAGGGTGGCATTGGTTTTCATGAGAGCCGTTAGGTCGGTGCCCACCAAACTGTCGGCCAGCTGGATATCTTCGGGCAGGAGGTTGAACACCAGATTCCATCCGCGTTGGCGGGAAAGGTGGACAATACGGTCAAAATCGTGAACGCGAGGGTTGTTGAGAGTATCGATAAGGAATGCGAAGTTGCGGATAAAGATACCTGCCATATTGTTGTCGGCTGCGAGACTATCGGCCCAGCGGGGCACACTGGGGTGTCCCGGCAGGGGATGATCGGCCCAATAACGGTCCATCTGGGCATAGCGTTCACCTTCGGACTTGATGTCGTAGGCCTTGAACGAGAGCACGGCCCTGTTGACCAAGGGCGGGCGTTGCTGCAACATGACCAGACGTTTCTGGAGCGCGGTTTCGAGCGGGGAATATATCCAGCCCACACCAAACGAGCGGAGATTCATCGTCACCACAACGGTCGAGATGTTACAACCTGTATCGAGATTTCGCAACAGTTGATAGTACACCTCGCCATGCGAAGCATCGTGGGTCATATCGGCCACCCGCAGCGAGGGGAAATGGCGGGCCACCATCTGGCTGATCCACGCCGTGTCGGAGTCGTACCAACCGAAAGTATGGTTTGACGATTCGCCCAAATAGAGAATATCCGCACCGGTAGAGTCTATCTTGTCAACCAGTGCCACCAGCGGGCCGCTATAAGCCACACGGTCGTGAGGCCAGAACAGAAAGCGGTAGAGGCCATCGGCCACAACGCAAAGAAGCGCGACAATGATGAGTGTTTTGATGGCGGTTTTCATGGGTCAGAACTGGAAATAGATGAATGGAAATGTCTCGACACTGGCAAAGGCCACAGTGCAGAAGGCCAAGATGAAGCATACCGCCCAACGCACAACAGGATGCTGGCGAATGCACCAACGGTCGAAACGGGTGTTGCGCAGCAAGATGTCGACTATTATGAAAACAACTAGGAACAATATCGGCACCCACTGGATGTCGGGCATAGAGTGAAGCCCAGTGTTGTGGACAAAAGCCTTGGCCAATTGCTTAATCTGCCAAAAGCCTTCGGCCCGGAAGATTGACCACAGGAGGGTGACAACCACAAAGACAGCTGCGGTGCGCAGCAACCGGAGGGGCAGGGAACTAGTGGCCCTGGGACGCCGATGGCGCAACTTGTCGGGCAATCCCTCGACAACAAGCAGCAAGCCGTGCATTCCGCCCCAAACCACAAATGTCCAGTCGGCACCATGCCACAGGCCGCTGAGCAGAAACACCACCATAATGTTGAACATCCAGCGCGACACCTTGACACGACTGCCGCCCATGGGGATATAGACATAATCGCGAAACCAGGTGGAAAGCGAGATGTGCCACCTGCGCCAAAACTCGCCCACCGACGCGCTGAGAAATGGGGCACGGAAATTGTCCATAAGGTCGTAGCCCATCGCTTTGGCGCAGCCGAGGGCAATGGTGCTATAGCCGAAGAAATCGCAATAGATTTGGAACGAATAGAAAAAGAGGCCCAACGCTATAGCAGCACTGCCATACTGGTCGGGCTGGGCATAAATCTGGTCTACATAGACGGCCAGATTGTCGGCCACCACCATCTTGGCAAAAAGACCGAAAAGAATCAGCATCACGCCCCGTGCCAGGTTCTGCATCTGGAAAGGCTGGGGTATGTGTAGCTGGCGCAGAAGGTTTTGCGGACGCTCGATAGGGCCAGTGACCAACTGGGGATAGAACATCACATAGAGGGAGTAGAAACCGAAATGACGCTCGGGCCGCTGATTGCCTCTATACACCTCGATAACATAACTGAGGCTTTGGAAAGTATGGAACGAGAGACCAATGGGCAACAGGATATTGGTTTCGTAGAAAAGACCCTGATATTTGAAAATGAAGAGTACCGACAGTGTGGAAACGATGCTCGCGACAAGCCACCCCTTCCGTTTGCGGGGTTGAAGTCGGTAGCGGTGAATCATAAGTCCGGCCGTATAGTCTATAAGTATAGTAACCAGCAGGATAAGGATATACACCGGTTTGAACCACATGTAGAAGAAACAGCTTGCCGCCAAAAGCCAACACCACCTCCAACGAAATGGCAGGAGATAATACACCAGTGTCACCACTGGGAAGAATATCATGAACGACAATGAATTAAACAGCATAGCGGCCTTATTTCAAAAATGCAAAGATACAATATTTTTCACAATACTGCGTTATAGGGGCATGAAAAAAGTGATTTTATCCCTATTGGCTTTACTGCCGCTGTGCATGGCAGCTCAGGATTACGACTTTGCTAAAAAAATTGGTGGCAACACACTCTACTTCTATATCACCAGCACCGGTGGAAAAAAAGGTGCTACGGTGGAGGTGACCTATCCCGGCAACGACGAGGAGAAACCCTGGAAAGGATACAGGGAACCCAGCGGACAGCTGGCTATACCTGAAACGGTGACTCCCGACCGCTCGCGTGGACGCAATGCAGACCCCGAGGATGACGACACCACAATCTATACCGTCACTTCCATACGCTACAACGCCTTCGCAGGATGCGACCGTATCACCCGCCTCACACTGCCCTCCACCCTCAAAGAGATTGGCGAGGGGGCTTTTGCGGGGTGCAAAAAGATAGACTATATCGTTTCGCAGGCACCGAATCCCCCAAAGCTCGACGAGTCGTCGTTCGACAAGGTAAATCTCGATATCCCGATGAGGGTACCGGCGGGAAGCTACGAGCTGTACCATCAGGCGGTGGGCTGGCGGCAGTTCTCCGAAATCACAGAATACTGACACTTTTATTGCTGGGGAACAAGGTGTTTCCCTTACAGTTTCCCAATCGACACAAGGGGGCGTTGACTCCGCAATAGGGGTCGATGAGATAGACAATAAAACAAGAAGTTCCTGATACCTATTGGAATCAGGAACTTATATTATGCTATCGGTGCCAGCCCGAAAACAAGGCGTTGAATTGGCTCAGAAAGAAGTTAGCAAGTATGAACTAAGCCAACAAATTCCGGCGGACGGCTTCCCTTATTGGGGCAAAACTACTACCTTGATTGCGCGATATTGGCCTATCTGCACCAGATACACTCCCGGATGCTCCACTGCGAAACGATGGTTGACCGAAGCTTCACCGCACGAATGGCAAAGCCGTCCGTTGATTTCGTAAACACGTATCGGCAACCCTTCTGCACCCGAAACCACTATTGAATTGGAGGCAGTGGTGACGCGAGCCTCCACCTCGTCAATGGTATTGATACCTATAGGTCCAACATACACAAAATAGGCTATAAGAACCGGATCAACCGTCACGTCCACCGAGCGGGGATTGTCGCGGTTGCCGTCGTGCCAATGGTCGAATTCATATCCCTCGTGAGGTACTGCCTGCACTTCGGCCAACGAGCTGGTGCATGTAGGTTCTACCAGCAGCACCACATCGCCCGCCGCAGTATCGTCGGCCGAATAGTCGATATGGTATCCCGGATACTCCATCAAATTGGAGAAAGCGCCCCACACAGAATCGCTGGCATAGACATCGTACGAGCCACAAGGCACACGCACCAACACGTCGCTGGGCAGAGTGGCGGCCAGATTGGAACTCACAGTGGGCGGCACAGGATTGAGCGAAATCAGCTCGGTCATCCTCACATTGCGGTTGAACGGCGCCCCCTGAATGGATTGCAATCCTTCAGGAAGGGTGACGGAAGTGAGTTGCCCGCAGTCAAAGAAAGTATAATTGTTCACAGTGGTCACGCTGTCAGGAAAGACAAACGAACGCAAATTGGAGCAATAGGCGAATGCGGCTCCCCCTATCGAGGTGATAGAATTGGGAAGGGTGATGGTGCGAAGCGAACTGCACGAGCGAAAAGCCGAAAATCCAATGCTGGTAATTGTGTTGGGCACAAATATAGTGGCCAGCGAACCACACGAATAGAAGAGGCTTTCGTTGATGGTGCTGATGGCCGACGGCAGCATGATAGAGTCGAGCATGCTGCAAAATGAGAATGCACCAACTCCCAGTTCGTGCACATTCTGCGGGATAACAATTTTCCGCATCGACGAGCAATACTCAAACGCCTGTGCACCAATAGACTCCAAACCTCCACTCACATCCACTCGCTCCAATCGGGTGCAATACTGGAATGCGCTTGCTTCTATACGTACTATTGAATCGCCCAACATAACCCAAAGCAGGCGTGCACAGTTGGAGAATGCCTTTCGGCCCACTGCCCTGACCACATAGTCCGTATCGTTATACGTAACGATGCTCGGCACAATCAGCGTATCGGCAGGTTCGGTATATAGGTCGGGGTCCCAGCAATTGGTGGAATCGCCAGGGTAAGTCACCACAGCATAGCCGTCTACAATATTGTAATACAGAGTCTGCCCAGTTGGCGCAACCGAATGAAAATCGTACGCATACGAACGCCCCACAAGAGCCACAAGCATCAAAGACAAAACGAATAAACTCTTTTTCATTGTATAATATAGTTTTTTATTTGCACGACAAAGAATTATGCCTCAACACATTGACCAAAGCCGAGACAACATTCATCTATTGCAAAAATACATAAATTTCCCGATATAATCACCAACTCTCAAAAAAATGCCCACTTACCCTACTCTATTCATTATTCCAAAGTCCGTTGATATTACAACACATTACGTTGCTGCACTCCTTTCACGGAAAGGAATGCAGCATCAGCGCATTTTAGCAGCAAGGGGTTCCCGTTATTGTCCCAACACGAAATAGCCGTGCACCATACTGCCCAAATTGGTGGTGAACAGTTTCACACCTATGGCAAGCAGGATAACACCGAAGAACTTACGCAATATTGATATCAGCGTGCCACCCAGCAGGCGTTCCAGCCGGTTGATATAGCGCAACACCAAATAGTCTATCACTATGTTGATGCACAATGCTATAAGAATATTGATATCGGCATACTCGGCCCGAAGCGAGATAATAGTGGTGAGGGCTCCAGGACCTGCTATCAACGGGAAGGCAATGGGCACCACTGTTGACCCACCACTCGATGCGTCGTTCTTGAAAATCTCCACCCCAAGTATCATCTCGAATGCCATGATAAACAACACGATGGAGCCGGCAACTGCAAACGACTGGATATCCACTCCGAAGAGACGCAACGCCGCGTCCCCCAGAAAGAAAAACACCACAAAGATGAGCAGCGATATCAACGCCGCATAAATAGGATTGAACCTGTTGCCACTCTGTTTCAGAGACAGGAATATGGGTATAGAGCCCGTGATGTCAATGATGGCAAACAAGACAAGAAAAGCACTGATTATTTCTTTAAAATCCAACATAAACATTGTCTGTCTTTATTTTAAGGTTATACTATTATTCGCATATTCTCATCAAACCGAAGCCCCTGTCGGTCAATAAATCTCTTTGATAGTTTGAGTAACTCCGTTGAATGTAAGTGTGTCTCCCACTTTTTTCCCTTTCAACGCCATGTATATGGGCGTTTGGGCACTGATGGCAAAAAACACCTCCTGTCTGGCCGACTCGGCAGCTTTGTAGGGCACAAGGAATTTACCCACACCCACACCCAGAAAGAAATTCTGACGGTCCGTCACCACCACAGCCCCCTGCTCGGCACTCTCGTGCGGTGTCTGGCGCAGCAACTCCTGCAGCACCCTTATCGACGCGTTGGCGTTCGATAGCTGCTTGGCATACATATCGCGCATCCGCATCATTTTAGTGCGGTACGAGTCGTATCGGTCCACATTGGCTCCATACTCGTTGCTCTGTTGCTGGGCCGAGTCCATCTCCTGTTTGGCGGTGGCGGCAATCTCCTGCTGCATCGCCATGCAAGCCTGCACTACGGCGGTCCGCCGCCGTCTCCGTTCCTCATCCTTTTGTGGTGTTCCCATGGCCTTTTACTACTTTATTACCTTTATCGAAAAGGGCGGCCCATATCGAACCGCCCTTCCCTTTTTTATGGGAGAATCATTAATAACGTCCAGGATAAACCTTCAAAGCCTCTTCGAGACATTTGATAGCCTTCTTCAAATCCTCAATGCAGAGGCAGTAGGTGATGCGTGCCTGATGGCGGCCGCGCTCGGGATCCTCATAGAATCCTGTTGCGGGAGCCAGCATTACGGTGGCACCCTCATACGAGAAGTCGGTCAACAGCCACTGGCAGAAGTGGTCGCTGTCCTTCACCGGCAGGTCTATCACCGTGTAGAATGCGCCCTTAGGCATCGGGCAGAAGCATCCGGGTATCTTGTTTATGCCTTCCACCACCACATTGCGGCGGGCCACATATTCAGCCTCTACGGCGTCAAAATATTCCTGAGGCGTGTCAATGGCAGCTTCGGCAAATATCTGTCCGAAACTGGGTGGCGACAAACGAGCCTGAGCCAGTCGCATCAGGTAGGAAAACACCTCGCTGTTACGCGTAATCAGGCATCCCACACGTGCGCCGCAGGCACTGTAGCGCTTCGACACCGAGTCGAACAGCACCACATTGTTTTCGCATCCCGGCAGGTTCAGCACGCTGAAATGCTCAGCACCGTCATAGCAGAACTCGCGGTACACCTCGTCGGCAAACAGGAACAAGTCATATTTCTTCACCAATGCACCCACTGCCATCAAATCCTCTTTCGAATAGAGATATCCGGTGGGGTTGTTGGGGTTACATATCATGATGGCGCGTGTTCTAGGCGTAATCACCTTCTCAAACTCCTCCACATGGGGCAATGCAAATCCCGACTTGATGTCGCTCGGTATCGTCACTATCTTCGCATCGCACAGCTTGGCAAAGGTGTTATAGTTGGTGTAATACGGTTCAGGGATGATAATCTCGTCGCCCGGATTCAGACACACCGTGAAGGCCATCTGCAACGCCTCGCTACCGCCGGTGGTCACCAGTATGCGCTCCGGCGTGATGTCGATATTGTGGCGTTTATAGTATTCGCACAACTTGTGTCTGTAACTCTCTATACCGGCGCTGGGGCTATACGCAAGCACCTTTATCTTGGTCTCAGCCAATGCCTTCAGGGCTCCCTGGGGAGTCTCAATATCGGGCTGGCCAATATTCAGGTGATACACATGTATTCCGTGAGCCTTGGTTGCATCTGCAAAGGGCACCAATTTGCGGATTGCCGACTGGGGCAGCTCATAAGCTTTTTTCGAAACGGTAGGCATAACAATAATCTATAAAGGGTTAATTATTCTGCTGAACCACATTACCTTTAATCTTCACCACAACGCGCGGCTCGTTCACGGCGTTCGAGGTGATGGTAACCGTCTTGGTGAATCCGCCAACATTGTTGGTGTTGTAGCGCACACCCACTTCGCCGGCCTTGCCAGGCATAATGGGTTTCTGGGTCCACTTCGGCGTGGTGCAGCCGCAGCTGGCTCTCACGTTGCTAAGTATCAGGGGCTCGTCACCCGTGTTGGTGAAGGAAAAAACGCAGTTGCCGTCTCCACCCTTCTGGATGGTGCCATAGTTGTGCTCCCTCTCGGCAAACACAATCTTCGGTCCGTGCATCTCTTTTACTTCAGCTTCCTGTTTCTCCTGTGCTTTCACAGCGCCCATCGTCATCACAACGGCAAGGGCTAATAAAAACAATTTCTTCATGATTTTTATGTTTTTAACGTGTTTTCTTTTAGTATCGTTTTCGTGATAAAAATTGTATTTCTATCATCAATGCCCCTTATTAACAAAAAAAGGTGGCTTTTATTGTATCAACCCAAAAAAATTTTATTCCCTCGGCCCGTCACCGCCCAATGTCCATCGTTCCCCGCATGTGCCAATACGCTTGTATCCTTTATGTAATCCATTTCCCTGGATTTTACATCTCCGCATCTCTTCTCCTTCACGGGCATACCGCCAGTCTTTCTGCCTCCTCCGTTCTCACTTCACATCCAGTCTCAGCACGCTCCGTCCTTCCAAAATACCCTCCAGCCGGTCGCCTATCGCCACTGGTCCCACTCCCGCAGGCGTCCCTGTGTATATCAGGTCGCCCGTCCGCAACGTCACATATCGCGACACATACGCTATCAGCTTGTCCACACTGAATATCATATCCCTTGTGTTCCCGGCCTGCACCATCTCCCCGTTTCTCTTCAACGCAAATTCCAGGTTGTCCACTCCTTTCCCCAGTTCTTCCAGCGGCACAAACCCACTCAGCACCGCGCTCCCGTCAAATCCTTTCGACAAAAACCACGGCATCCCCTCCGCCTTCGCCTTCCGCTGCATGTCGCGCGCTGTGAGGTCTATCCCCAGCGCCACCGAATTATAGTACTTATGCGCAAACCGCGGCTCTATGCATTTCCCCACCTTCTCTATCCGCACCACCACCTCTATCTCGTGCTGCACATCGGTCGAGAAATCCGGATAGAAAAAAGGCAGCTGTCTGGGATTCAGCGCACTGTCCGGCTTTATAAAAAACACAGGCTCCTTAGGCACCTCTGCCTTCATCTCGCTGGCATGAGGCGCATAGTTACGCACTACACATAATATTTTCATCTCTCTGCTATTTTGTTCTTCAATCGTTTCTCTGGTTCCCACCGCTCAAAAATAGCGGTAGTCTATTATGTCTATCCTGCGGTCCATGGCCGCCTCAATGCCGTACACCGACTTCATGCTGCGCGGGTCGCGGCGTGGGTCGCCCGGTGCCACCTCGTCGGTCCCAGGGGCTCCGTAGGCCACAGGCTCTATTTTTAAGCTTCCAGTGTTCAGATAAGGCAGCAACACCGATCCGTTCCATCGGCACAGCTGGTTGCGCAACGAATGAATTCGCCGCTTCGACAGGTTCACGTTATACTCGCTTTCAAACAGCGGACTCGCATACCCGTTCACCGTAATCACCACTTTCTTCCCCTGCTTCAAATCCTGGTACAGCAACTCCATAAAGGCTATCAAATCGTTATATCCTTTCTTCACCTGGTAGTCGAAGAAGAAATCCACAGCCCCCTGCACCGAATCCCGTTTCCGTTTGTCTATCGGGTTCGACTGCGCTCCCTTGTATTCGTCCCGCATCTGCAAATACTTCCGCCACGTCAACCCATAGTCCAGCGTCGTGGTGGTGTCCAGCGTGTGCGGATTGGGCTCGTCGTTGTGGAAATACAAGCTCAGTGGCAGATAGTCCAGCGCCTGTCGGCTATAGGGCGGTTGCTGAACCGGTGTTTCCTTTCCCTCGGGTTTCCTGATGCGGCGCCAACGGTACAGGTCGTGACAGCAGTTGCTGTCGGTCTCGTACATCGACCCCGGCCGGTTCGACGAAAGGAATCCGCACGCTTCCACAAACTCCCCGTTGTCCGCTCCCTCTCCTTCCAAACTCTGGCACCGGCAGCGGCAAGGCTGCAGCGTGAAAAACAAATCCTCGTATTTCGTGTTTATTTCTTTGCCCATGTTGTGCGGCAACTGCCAGCTGTTCCTCATCCCCTCAGCACTGTACACGTCAAAGCCTCCTTGCCCTCCTGTGCGGTCGCTGCTGAAATACAGGCACCCTTCCTCGTTTGCATAAAACGGCGTAATCTCGTTCGACGCAGTATTCACCGGTCCGCCCAGATTGGTGCAGTTTCCCGGCATCCCCTCTTTTATCAATATGGTGTACCATATATCCATTCCGCCCATTCCACCCGGACGGTCACTGCTGAAATACAGTATTGTCTTCCCGTCGGGCAAATACCCCACCGACGGATGCGTGCTGTTGTATTCCGTCAGGTTCACGTCGCCCTGCATCTTCACCGCCTTGCTCCATCGTTTCCCATTCCGCTTCGAATAGTATATGTGGTTCACTCCGTCACTGCCCGTCTGCGACCGCGTAAAGTACAATATCTCGTTCTTTGCGTCATACGCCACGTTGCCTGTGTTCATTCCTCCGCCGTTCAGCCCCCACATGTTCACAGTCCCCTCTCCCAAAGTCCCGTCTCCCGACACCGGAGCCTGAAATACCTGCGTCAGCAACGGACTGAAATCTATCAAATACAGTCGGCTCGTCTCCTGGTTCTGCATCGATGTGTACAGCAACAGGCTGTCCTGCACCAGCACCGCGCCGGTCTCACTCCCTATTGTGTTCACATTCGGCCCCACATGGGTCACATCATATCTCACCTGACCCCGCATCGGCAGCACCGCCACCAACATCATCAAACACGCCGTCAGGCATCTCGCCATTTTTCTGTTCTCTTTTTTCATATCTTTATCAGTTCTTTTCTTTCTCAATAAACCGGGCACTTTATAGCCTTCCGCTTCTTCGCGCCCTTCGACATCCGGTACACCACTCCCCCCTCGAATGCACCCACCGTGTGGCTCGCCGCCGCCAGCCCCGACACATTGGCATCGTAGCAAAACGTAAACACCATCGGCCCATACTCCATCATCACATTCGCTATCACCGCGTCCCCGTGGCGAAACGCCAGCCCGCACCTCAAACTCACCTCGCGCGCTCCGCCCTCCTCTATATACCATTTCACATCCATCCCGTACACCAGTTCGCGGTGCCTCCCCTGAATCTGAGCCAACACCACCGGCATCAGCGACACCGACTGCCAGCGGCGGTATTCCGCCCGCGCAAACAGGCTGTACCGCCGTTCCAAAAACACATTGTCCAATCCCCCGTACGAGATATTCGGCCTGTTCGCATTCCGCAGCGAGAAACCCACCTTCGTGTGGAAATCGCCCGTCGGCTGATAATACCACGCCGCGCCTACCGCCAGCAGCGGATACCCCACCCGGTTGGTCGCCACCAGGTCGCTCGGGTCTTCCATCTCGGCACGCGACGGGTCGAAACCCGACTGCGCATAAGCACCCTCCAATCCCACCGATAGCACACTGCTCCCGGCTCGGTTCAACGCCGTATAATAAGCCACCGACACATGCCCCGACGTGGTGCCGTAGCCCAACGTGCCAGCATGGTCGTTAAAAAACAAAAGTCCCGCGCTCAGCCCGTTCCTCTGGTTACTGCTGCGCCACAACGCCATCTCGCCCGTCACCGCAAACGTCTGGTAGGGCACACTCACACTCGCCCACTGGTTCCTGTATATCAGTCCGAAACGTCCTGCCCCCTGATAAAAACCCGAGTATGCCGGATTCAGCAGCACCGGGTCCGCATCCACCTGCGAGAAATGAATGTCCTGGGCCGCCAACGCGCCCCACGCCATCATCCCTATCAGAAGCCAACATTTCGAACTCCCTCTCATCATCCCTCCTTCTTTGCATAGGGCGGCAGCGAAATATCCGCATACTCACCCCTCAAATACTTGAAATAACCTGCTATACCCACCATCGCTGCATTGTCTGTGCAAAAACGCATCGGCGGCACAAACACCTTCCAGTGTCTCCTCCGCCCCATCTCCTCCACTCTTCGGCGCAGCAAACTGTTGGCCGAAACCCCGCCCGCTATCGCCACCTGCTTCACTCCGCTCTCCTTCACCGCTTTCTCCAGCTTCTTCACCAAGAAACCCACTATGCACTCCTGCACCGACGCACACAAGTCCGCCTTGTGCCGCTCCACAAAATCAGGCTCCTCCACAAGACGGTCTCTCAGAAAATACAAAAAAGATGTCTTTATTCCACTAAAACTATAATCATTCCCTGCTATATGCGGCGTTGCAAAATGGAAAGCCTGCGGGTCCCCCTCCTGCGCCAGCCGGTCTATCACCGGCCCGCCCGGATAACCTAAATCCATTATCTTCGCCGCCTTGTCCATCGCCTCGCCTGCCGCATCGTCTATCGTCTGCCCCAGCACCTCCATGTCGAAATGGCTTCGCAACAACAATATCTGCGTATGCCCTCCCGACACCAGCAAACACACCAACGGGAACTCCGGCACCACTGCATCGTCGCTCTCCCTGATAAAATGCGAAAGCACATGCGCCTGCAAGTGATTCACCTCCAGCAGCGGAACTCCCAAACCCTGGGCATACCCCTTCGCAAACGACACCCCCACCATCAGCGACCCCATCAATCCCGGCCCGCGCGTAAACGCCACCGCATCCACATCTCCTCGCTCCACTCCCGCATTCTTCAACGCCCCGTCCACCACCGGCACTATATTCTGTTGATGGGCTCGCGACGCCAACTCCGGCACCACGCCCCCATACTGTTCATGCACCTTCTGCGACGCTATCACATTGCTCAGCAATCGGTCGCCTCGCAGCACCGCAGCCGATGTATCGTCGCACGACGACTCAATAGCAAGTATAATTGGATTCTGCATTTCCATCTTCTATTTTCAATCGGCAGACAATCCTGCCAATTTGCAAAAATACGAATTTTTTCCGACATACAAAGAAACACACAAAAAAAACTTATTCCCAGCCCCTCCGCCCCAACTCAACCCCCATTCCCGCACCTTCCCAACAACCAATTTAGACCAAATCCCCTCCCTACCCTTCCATACTCCTTAACAATCACCCATACTTACAGCCTGAATATCAGCAACTCACCCATCAACAATCACGCCTCGCCACCAAGTTTCCATTTTCGTTGCAACTCCGCTGTATATTAAGCCTTTAATAAGCTCTTCAAAATCCCTTATTAACCCTGCCCCTAACTAAGTGATGGCTAAGAAATGAGAAAAGGCACTAATGAAAACGAAGGTGCAACGGAGACATAATGGTGCTTGAAGTGATGTATTTAGAGTGCAGAGGCAGGATATTTGCTTGCGGGATAAACCGACAATACTACGTGGAGTGGTTATTTGTGGGACTCTTTTGGTGGGTTCTACAAATCTGTATGGTATGTAGCGTCCCTTCGGGACGCAGTTCTCAGATATCTGAGTATCACGGCACTGCGCCTTCGGCTTGTACCGTTTAATTAATAGTCTCACCTCACCGGGGTGATTAATAGAAGACCCTTTATTGCATTGGTAGAATAATGAAAAAGAGTGTATCGAAAACTGAAAAAAAGTGTGTAGAGAAGCGTCTTGTGGGTGTAGCGAACTGGATACATGATGCCAAATCTTTACAGGAGTTGTCGGGCGAATTTGGACGGCCTGGAAATGCAATGTAGGTATAACGAATAGTTAATTGCCGGGGCAATCATTCTTACGGTTGTGTGTGGTCTTATCTACCACAACCACATGTTGTTATACTCCTCCATATTGAACAAAAACAATCTATCTATTTGGCAATGGTCATGGTTCGAGTTTGAATCTATCTGCCGATTTTAATTGTATTACACACAATAAAAGTGAATATTTGGTGTTATTAACTTTACGCGTAAAGTTAAAAAAGACAATATGGCTTTCGAGCAGACATTCAAAAACATCGACAACATCCTGCGTACCGACGAGGGGTGCAGCAGCGAGCTTGACTATATAGAACAGAAATCGTGGATTCTATTCCTCAAATATCTCGACGACCTCGAGAAGACTCGCGAGGTGGAGGCGGCACTGCAGGACAAGGACTATACGCCCATCATTGCCGAGGGCTACCGTTGGAACGACTGGGCTATGCCGCGCACGCCCTCGGGTGATTACGACGTACATAATGCCCTTGTCGGGGAGGACCTGATTGAGTTTGTCAACGGCAAGCTGTTTCCTTACTTGAAACGTTTTACAAGTTCGACCAACACAGGCATCGAGGCAAAAATCGGTGTGGTGTTTGGCGAAATACGAAACCGTATATCGTCGGGCTACAATCTCCGCGACATTGTTGAGCAGGTGGACGAATTGAAGTTCCAAACCACCGAGCAGAAGCACGAGCTAACCTACCTGTACGAAAGTTCGCTGAACAAGATGGGCAATGCCGGGCGCAATGGTGGCGAATACTACACGCCCCGACCGCTCATCCGCACCATCGTGAAGATTGTGAACCCGGAGATTGGAAAGACCGTTTACGACGGTGCTTGCGGCTCGGCAGGCTTCCTGTGCGAGGCATACAACTATATGCACGGCAACGTGAAGAAGACCGCCGATGAACGGCTGTTGCAGACCTCGACCTTCTATGGGAAAGAGGTAAAGGGCTTGGCATATATCATCGGGATGATGAATATGATTTTGCATGGCGTGGAGTGCCCGAACATCACCCGTACCAACACCCTGACCGAGAACCTTGCCGATGTGCAGGAGAAAGACCGCTTCGACTACATGCTTGCCAATCCCCCGTTTGGCGGCAAAGAGCGTGCCGAGGTGCAGCAGAATTTCCCCATCAAGACAAGCGAAACGGCCTACCTGTTCTTGCAGCACTTCATCAAGTATTTGAGGGCGGGCGGCTCAGCGGGCATCGTCATAAAGAACACCTTCCTGAGCAACACCGACAATGCCTCCATCGCCTTGCGCAAGAAACTCTTGGAGGACTGCAACCTACATACTGTTCTTGACCTTCCCGCAGGCGTTTTCCAAGCTGGGGTGAAGACCGTCGTATTGTTCTTCAAGAAGGGTGAGCCGACCAAGAAAGTGTGGTTCTACCAACTGAGCCTTGACCGCACCTTGGGCAAGACCGACCCGCTGAACGAGAATGACCTTGCCGACTTTGTGGAAAAGCAGAAGACCAAAGCCGACAGCGAAAATTCGTGGAGCATCTGCGTGTCCGACCTGAACGAGAACTACGACCTCTCGCCCAAGAACCCGAACAAAGTGGAAGCCGTGGATGAGCGCACCCCGCAACAGATAGCGGACGAAATCAGGGCATTGGCAAACGATAGTCAGAGATTGTTGGATGAAATCATCAGGGATTTGAAAATTGAAAGATAGAATCATCATTTGCGAATAAGAAAAATGGGGGAAAAAGCGTTGATAAAAGCAAAACAAACACTGCCTCAGTCGCCTGATGCGGATTTGATGCAGCTTGCAGATAAAATAGTTGCAGTTATTGAAGAGGGTAAGCGACAGTTAGCAATTAATATCAATCGAACTATTAAAACCACATATTGGAATGTTGGTCGCCACATTGTGGAGTTTGAGCAGCAAGGAAATGCAAGGGCAAAGTATGGAACAAGCCTGCTTTCAAACCTTGCAAAAATACTTCGGGCAAGAGTGGGACGAGGCTATAGCCGTCCCAATCTGAACAATATGCGGAAGTTCTATCTCATATTCCCAATTTGTCAGATGTCTGACAAATCCGAGTTTTCAATTCTTCAGACTTCTGAAAAATGTCAGATGTCTGACAAATTAACGTGGTCACATATCTGCGAACTCATTACTATCGAAGACCCGTTGGAGCGTGAATTTTATCAGAATGAATGCATCGCAGAAGGATGGACCGTAGAAGCACTTCATCGTCAGAAGGAAAGTGGACTGTTCATGCGACTGGCTTTAAGCAAGGATAAAAACGAGGTGATTAAACTTGCCCATAAAGGGCATCAGATACAGACAGCGGAAGATGTGGTAAAAGACACATATACATTGGAGTTTCTTGGGATTGATGAAAAGAAACGGTACAAAGAGAGCGAGTTGGAGCAAAAATTGATTGACAATATGCAGAAGTTTTTGTTGGAGTTGGGTAAAGGATTTGCATTTGTGGGTCGCCAGTATGCTTTGACAATCAACAATACGCATTATCATGTTGATTTGGTCTTCTACCATCGAATCTTGAAATGCTTTGTACTCATAGACATCAAACGTGGTGCCATAAAGCACAAAGATATAGGTCAGATGAATATGTATATGGGGTATTTTGCAAAAGAAGAGAATGTTGAGGGTGATAATCCACCCATTGGAATTGTGATGGGGCACTATAAAGATGAACTAATGGTGGAGTATGCCACATACGGTATGGATTCTAACTTGTTTGTTTCAAAGTACGAGCTGTTCCTTCCCAACAAGGAAGAGCTGCGTAAGATGGTTGCAAATATCTTGGAAAAATAATCGGGATGCTATGAAACAAGGTTGGCAGATAAAGAAACTTGGATGCCTTTGTTCGTTTGAACGGGGATTGACTTATTCAAAGGGGGATGAAGCCGCCATATCCACAAAAGGCGTATTACGCTCAAACAATGTGGATTTGTCAAGCAACACGCTCAATTTTGACGAAATCAAATACCTGAAGGACGACATTGACATCCCTGTTTCAAAGAAAGTAAAAAGAAACAGCATCTTAATGTGCATGTCAAATGGTAGCAAGGCGCATCTTGGTAAAGTTGCCATCATAGAGGATGATTTAGATTATGCCTTTGGCGGTTTTATGGGTCTTCTTGTTCCCGATGAAGATGCCGTATTTCCAAGGTATTTCTACTATGCTTTAATCACTCCGATATACAAGTCTTTCATTAAGAGTTTATCCGATGGAGCGAACATAAACAACCTGAAATTTGCCGACCTCAAAGAGTTTGAAATACCTGTTCCATCCATATCCGAGCAGCAGCGCATCGTAGCCCTGTTGGATGCCGAGTTTGCCAAGATTGATGCCATGAAAGCCAATGCCGAAAAGAACTTGCAGAATGCAAAGGACTTGTTTCAGGCGGCGTTGAAGAAGGAATTGGAGCCGAAAGAGGGGTGGAAGACCAAGTCATTAAGTCAAGTAGTTGATTTAGGAACCCATATTTCATACGGCATTGTTCAACCCGAAGAAGACATCCCTAATGGCGTTCCCATTGTTAGACCAATGGATTTAACTACAGAGATTCTAACATCTACAACGAACTTGAAGAGAACCAAACAATCGATTTCCGAAGCGTATCAACGAAGCATATTAAAAGGTTCAGAGATTTTAATGTGCGTTAGAGGTACAACAGGAATTGTTTCGTTGTCGTCAATAGAATTAAAAGGATGCAATACTACACGGGGCATTGTTCCATTATGCATTTCAGATGATAAAACAAGGAAATTCGTTTATTATGTTTTGCGTTCTGAAGCGTGTCAAAAGTATATTTCAGAATATACAAATGGAACTGCCCTAAAACAGATAAACATTGCTGACGTCAAGAATATTCCTATTGTTGTTGCTCCTTACGATGAGCAAGCAACAATCATTTATCGTCTTGATGCCTTGAACGACAAATGCAAGAGCCTACAAGCGAACTATAAAAAGACCCTGAGCCTTTGCGACGACCTGAAACAAGCCTTGCTGAGGAAGGCTTTTAACGGAGAAATATAAAAACACGATAAACCATGACCCAATACGACCCCAACAAACACCATCGCCATTCTATCCGGTTGAAAGGGTATGATTACGGCACGTCGGGATTGTATTTCGTCACCATTTGTGTCGAAGGCCGCGAAAAGGTGTTCGGTAATATCATCAACGATGAGATGGTGTTGAACGATGCGGGCCGTATGGTGGAACGGTGGTACGACAAAACAGAGGACAATTATCCCGACATTGTGTGCCACGAAATGATTGTCATGCCCAACCATTTCCATTGCATTTGGCAAAACGTAGGGGCGGACCCATGTGTCCGCCCAGATGTTGTGGTTTCGGGTGAACATGCGGTTTCGGGCGGACACGCGGGAGAGGGCGGACACGCGGGTCCGCCCCTACGGATGGGTGGGACGCAATTGTCGACCGTGGTGCAATGGTTCAAAACAATGACCACCAACGAATATATCCGTGGGGTAAACAAAATGGGATGGCTGCCATTCAACGGCAGATTGTGGCAACGCAACTATTATGAACATATAATACGCAGCGAATTGTCGTATAATAATATTGCCAATTATATCATCACTAATCCCTCCAGATGGAAGGAGGATAAATTCTATCTGTTATGAACGAAGCCCAAACCCGATTGAACAAGATAGACCCCGCATTGAAGAAGGCGGGGTGGAATGTGGCAGAGCAGAGCCATATCAT
>JAEEGK010001773.1_pt1 | contig 53998 bp, 49 predicted proteins | sample 8958771 | NCBI WGS metagenome assembly JAEEGK01 (sample SAMN16246547, study PRJNA631951) | gut metagenome | biome: gut microbiome; feature: rumen; material: SC-attached | host: Bos | place: Iran: Karaj | collected 2018-10 | reverse complement strand
CGATCCTGCCGCCTTCGCCCATAAGATCCAGAAGACTTGTCGTAAGAAGAAAATGGCCGATGTGATTAATACCGAACTGCCTCTCCAGCCCTTCCTTCGTCTCCTGTCTGTCGAGCGAGATAAAGCCCGCATTGTTGACCAGGATATCAATATGATCGTACTTCTTCTTAACCTGCGAGACAAAGTCTCTTATGGAACTGTAGTCACCAAGATCACAGAGGATGAGATCCAAGTCGCGGTGGCCGTCTGCGCTAAGTTTTGTAAGCGCCTCCCGGCCTCTCTTCTCACTTCTGCAGAGCATGATGACCCTGGCACCCATGCCGCTTAACGCCTTCACGGTTGCCATGCCCATACCGGAATTTGCTCCGGTAACAATAGCTGTCTTGCCCTTTAAAATATCACTCATACAGAAATATTATAAGTTACCGAGCCCGCGAAATGAATGACCGGAGCATCAATACCTCTCATCCAGATAATCCATTCCGTAGTCGATCAGGCGGCGGACTTCATCATTGGTCTTGTACCCGCCCTTCTTACGGTTGCAGCGCCAGCAGAGGCACTGGAGGTTATCTATATCATCGCCCGTACCTCCCTGCGAGACAGACTGAATATGGTCAACTTCCAAAAGCAGATAATCTCCCAACCCTTCGCAGAGGCTGTCCAGATAATCTTTTGAGATGCCGCAGATCTGGCATGTGTAATTATCGCGCTCGAGCACTTCATTCTTATCAGATACCCTGATCCTTCTTCTGCTCGCGACCTCGCGCATCAAGCGCTCTTCCCTGCCAATATTGTATTTCTGCCACTTGTAGCGGAAACCCACGACCATCAAGACCAGAAGTATTGCAGCGATTATTATCACTAAGGCTACGACAATAAAGATGCCGTCAGAGCCGCCTGTTATATCATCAAAACTAAACATTTCCCATTCTCCAAAAAGTATTTGTCAGCCTAATAATACAATAAAGTCCTTTAGATTAATGGGACTAAAAAGGGCAGCGTCTGCTGCCCTCTGATCTCTTATTTGTTTTCTCAAGGTTATGCCTTAACGGAACCCAGCGCGACACCTTCGACAATATGTTTTGACAGGAAAAGATAAACCAGGACAGGTGGAATACACATCAAAAGCTCTGCACCACGCACATATGTTGCGGAAGTATAATTAAGGACGTTAAGTGTTTTGACCTTATCATCGATGAGAATGATACTGGGAACCCAGGAATTAGACCAGCTTGCAACAAAACAGAATATGGTCTGTGTAGCTATCGCAGGCTTCATAAGCGGCAACATGATCTGGTTGAAGATCCTGAATTCTCCGGCACCATCTATTCTCGCCGATTCTACTACTTCTTTGGAGAAAGTTGCCTTCAGGTACATTCTCATGAAGAATACTGTCATCGGCGTCGCGATAGCCGGAATGATAAGCATTACGAGGTTATTGGCCAAGTGGAACTTGTAGCACATCTGGACAAAACCAATAGAAGCTACCGTGCCGGGGATCATCATGGTAACGATAATGAACTTCTCGAAAGCCTCTCTTAACTTCCATTCATAAGCCGTGATCGCATATGCCGTGATAGCGGAAAAATAAATATTCAGTATTGTGCTCGTTACAGTTACAAGAACCAAATTACCAAAAGCCGTCCATGTAGGCTTATTAAAGAGCTGAGTAAACTCTTTCCAGGTCATCATGGTCTCCCTGGGCTTCGTAACAACGGTGAAATTACCGCTTGCTGTAGGAAGGATAACAACCTCGTCTCCGAAGATCTCACGGATCATGGAAATAAACGGCAATAATACCATTAGCGCCAACAGGACAGATACGATATAAGTAACTATCTTAAGACCTATGGTTTTCTTCTTTTCTGCAGTTAAAGAAACTTCATTAGTGCTCATAACTATACCCCTCATATTCCCTTCTTCAATTCCCTGCGTTCCTGCCTTATCAACTTCTTCAGTTGAATCTCATCTTTATCTCTAAGAAGAATGAAGTAAATGATTACAGCAAGGATAATGTAAATACCAAGAATAATAAGGCTTATGGCAGAAGCTTTGTCATATGCGTAAGAGCCCTGGAACGCCTGGTTCTGCATATACATCATCAGAGTCAGATTTGATCTGGTAGTATCGAAACTTCCGAAATAACTCGGGAGATCATACATACCAATGCCGTCAACAACAGAGACAACTGTAATGAAGAAGAGCATAGGCTTAATGCAGGGCAGCGTGATCCTGAAGAATATTGAAGTTCTGGTTGCGCCATCGATCTCAGCAGCTTCAAATGTCTCCACTGGTATACCGGTGATGCCCGCAACCGCATAGATAAACGTGATTCCAAAGTGCATAAATATCGAAACAACTATGATTATGAACTGTACTGACGTAAAGAATTTCATGTCATCAGCAGTGATTCCAAAACCATTCATAGCAAAAGCTGCCACAGAATAACCTGTGCCGTTTGCCACGATTGAAATAAACTGAATCAAAAGGCTTCCTGCCAAGGCCGTTCCGGCTATAAGCTTAGGGAAAAAGAAAGCAGTCTTCCAGATAAATCTTCCCTTAATACGCATTCTTCTGTCAGTCATCATTGCAGCAAGCCAGAATGCCAGGAGCCACTCAGGGATGGTCGACGCTAAGAAAAAGAAAAACGAATTCTTAAGGGCGCTGTGAAAATACTTTGCCTTTAAAACTTCCGTAAAGTTCTTGAACAAAGGCTTGCCGATAGAAGGCAGAAAATCAGGATGCGTATTTCCCGCATGCTTCAGATCGCAGAATGCATAATAGAGAGTGCTGGCCAGAGGCCAGAAATTAAAAGCAAGGAATACGACTACGAAAGGGATGATAAAGAAATATCCCCACTTAGTGTAATGCCTCTCAATGTGGTTTTTGTTCCTCATAACTGTAACCCTATTTCCCAACGTGATTTGTTTATTATACTAAAATATAGTTCCAAAAGATATGTAAAAAGAGGGCTGCAAAAGCAACCCTCTGTTTCTTTTTCGTCTTTGTTTTCGCGAACCTGAATTATGCCTTAACGGAGCCTAATGCGATGCCTTCGACGATGTACTTTGAAAGGAACAAATACAAGATCAAAGGCGGAATGGCCATAAGAAGCTGCGAGCCCTGATAACTACCCATGATAGGAAGCGTCCTTGATTCACCTTCAATGAGAATGATCCTCGGAACCCATTCGTTGGACCAGCTCGCAACAAAGCAGAAGATAGTCTGTGTAGCAATAGCGGGCTTCATGAGAGGAAGTATGATCTGGTTAAAGATCCTGAATTCTCCTGCACCGTCGATCCTGGCTGACTCCACGATATCCCTGGAGAAAGTAGCTTTCAGGTACATTCGCATGAAGAATACCGTCATCGGTGTCGCAAGCGCAGGAATGATCAGCATTATAAGGTTATTGATCAGATGGTACTTGTAGCACATCTGTACAAAACCGATAGTAGATACAGTGGCCGGTACCATCATGGCAACGATGATGAACTTCTCGAATGCCGCTCTTAATTTCCACTCATAAGCTGTGATCGCGTATGCAGTAATCGCAGAAAAATAGATATTCAGGAAAGTGCTTATGCAGGTAACGATCATTGAATTTTTGAAGCCGATGAAATCTCCTTCGGAAAACAGTCCTTTGAACTCTTTCCAGGTAATTATATGATCACGCGGTTTGATCTCAAGATATCTATTATCTCCCGCACCATTAACCATTTTGATCTCTTCTCCGAAAGTCTGATAAAGCATCAATATAAAAGGTGAAAGGATCAGCATCGCCAACAGGATCGAAACAACGTAAGTTGTGATCTTAAGGGCAATAGTTCTTTTCTTTTCAGCTGTTAATGTCAATTCATTAGTACTCATAACTATTCCCTCAGATTCCTCTCTTCAATTCCCTGCGTTCCTGTCTGATGGCCTTCTTAAGTTTTGCTTCATCCTTATCTCTGAGGAGCAGGAAATAGACGATCAAGGCAGAAACAATATAGATGGCAAGCATTACAAGGCTTACCGCGGATGCCTTATCGTAAGCATAAGAGCCCTGGAATGCCTGGTTATTCATGTACATCATCAATGTAAGATTAGATCTGGTCGTGTCATATGCGCCGAAAAGCGAAGGGATATCATACATACCCAGACCGTCTACAACAGATACAACGGTTATAAAGAACAGCATCGGACGCATGCTTGGGAGCGTTATTTTAAAGAAGGTCTGAAGTCTGTTGGCACCGTCTATCTCCGCAGCTTCGAATGTCTCGACCGGAATGCCGGTGATGCCCGCAACCGCATAGATAAACGTGATGCCGAAATGCAGAAGAATGGATGCAACGATAATGATAAACTTTACCGATAATACGAACTCCATGTCCTTCTCTGTAAGTCCAAAACCGTTCATGGACATTGCTGCAGCAGAAAGACCTGCAGCATTAGCGACAAAACCGACTATTGTTGAAGTTATGCTAACACCGAGAATGCCGCCTGACATGAGCTTGGGGAAAAAGAATGCAAGCTTCCAAATGAATCTGGCTTTGATGTGCATCCTTCTGTCAGTCATCATTACAGCGAGCCAGAATGCCAGGATCCACTCAGGGATGGTCGAAGCCAGGAAGAAGAGAAATGTATTCTGCAATGCACTATAGAATGACTTGGCCTTGAATACTTCAGTAAAGTTCTTGAACAAAGGCTCGCCGATCGAAGGCAGGAACTCCGGATTTGTATTGCCGGCATGCTTCAGATAACAGAATGCATAGTAGAAAGTGCTTGCCAACGGCCAGAAATTAAAGATGAGGAATACAACTACAAAAGGGATGATAAATATATATCCCCACTTAGTGTAATGCCTCTCAATGTGGTTTTTGTTTCTCATAACAGTAAATTCTTCCCCAAAGTGATTTGTATATTATAACTCTAAGAGATATGCGTCATCAGGCATTACGCGGAGTTCTCCTGTAACGGATACCTCTTTATTCCTTATTGCCCGTGAGCATTTCGTACGTTACGCCATACTTCTTGGCGATATCAGCTGCATAGGAAGATCCTTCCGGAGGCGCGATTGCGAGCTTGAAAGAACGCTTGCCGCCGTCGCTCTTAACGATGAGGGAAGAAGCCTTCTTCTTAAAGCCCTTGGAGAACTCTTCAGCATCTAACCCAAGCTTATGCATATGGGTGTTGTAGATCGTTCTGGACCCCTTGGCAAAAAGCGCCTTGATGGAATCGCAAGCGATGTAATAGCCCTCTTCGAAAGAAGTGGTCGAGAATGTCTCATTCATGAGGATAAGGCTGTCTCCAGTAGCATCTGTGTAGATATCCTTGAAACGGATGCACTCTTCGCCCAAGCGGCCGAGATCCATTGTCTTATCTTCGTCTGCCGGGAAGTGCGTATAGATGCAGTCTGCAGGTGCGAATTCGAATGAATCTGCAGGTACGAAGACGCCGCCCTGTGCGAGCGCGAACAATAATCCGATACCCTGTGTCGCTGTTGTCTTACCGCCCCTGTTGGCACCTGTAAGGATGTAGATCGTGTGATCGTCATCGAAGTCCAGGTCGTTTGTAACGAGCTCTTTGGGATCAGCCAGATTCATAGCGAGCTTGAAGTTATAGAAGCCCTTTGCAGACATTGACTTGCTTCCGTTAGGGATAGCCTTTGCCTTGGTAAGCTTGAAGCCCTTCTTCTCGATCTTTTCCATGAAATCGATAAAGCGGATATAGTAAACGAATTCGGGGATTACATCAGCGACCTCATTCAATGCCATATCTGCATATTTATCGATTGTTCTTCTTAAGTTCTTTGCCATTACGTCGAGCATCTTATTAAGGATTGTATCGAACTGCGCAGGTGTGTTGCCTATTCCGTCGCCCTGTGCGATAGATGTTGTGGTGCTGCCACCGCTTGCAGAACGGACAAGAGGATTGGTTGCAACCAACGCGTCGGACCAGGCATTTACAAGGTTAAAGCCCGCAGACTTCTCGACAAGACGGTAATGCATATCACCGTTCCACTCATTACCGTCCTTGATCTTGTCGCCGCCGATTCCGTCAGCAAAATTGCTTACGATATTAGACTTCTTAAACGGCTTGTTATTTACCGAGATAATACCCATGCTGGTAGCTTCAAGGCGTCCGTTGAGGTTCATGCCGATAGTGACACTCTGGACTTCGGATGTCTCTTTGACGAGCTTTTCGAGGTCTTTCTTAAGATCGTTAAAATGCGCATCAGCATAGACTTCATCGATATATGCCTTGTAGTCCTTAAGACCCTGTGACTTGATCCTCTCGTCGCTTAAGCATTCCTTAAGCGAATCGACGCAGGTAATGTAATCCCTGTACTGGTTTAAACGGTGCATCAGGAACCAGAGGCCTTCGACCTCATCCTTGGATTTCCTTAAAACGCCGTACTGTTTGTTGAATTCGATCTTCTCAAAAAGCTCCTCGAGCTTCTTTCTTATATCAGGAAGATTTCTAAGGTCCTCGAAAATATCCTGTCTGTAATTAGTTACATCAGGATCAGGAGAAAGATTGGCTAAGATGTCATGGATAATACCCTGCTCCTTTGGTTCGGAAGATACTTCCTTTGTGATCACATCGAGTCCGAGATCATGGAAAGCACTGTCCTCGAGTTCCATAAAATATACTTTCTTACCCCTGGGGTAAAGGAGACTGAACCGCTTATTTCCTATCATTTATTTATCCTCCTGATCAATTAGATCCTTTTGTATTTTAATACAAACGCGCTGTTTGTTTCTATCAGTATTATTATTATTTTGATTCTCTTCTTTCGCGCCTGATGATCTTCTTGAGTCGCGCCTCATCCCTGTCCCTTAGAACATAGAACATGACAAGAGATAAGCAGATTCCGATAGCGCCAAGTATAATCGATGTTGCTGATGCCCTGTTATAGTTATAAGTTCCAGAGAAACCTTGCCTGTAGAGCCAGAGCATCGGAGTCAATACAGAATTTGAGGTTCCGCCGCCTCCGAACATCGCCGGGACATCGTACATATTAAGTCCGCCAAGCATCGTCGTGACGAGCACGAATATCAGCATCGGACGCATGCAGGGCAGCGTGATCTTAAAGAATGTCTGCACGCGGTTCGCGCCGTCGAGTTCTGCCGCTTCGTATAACGCTTTGTCTATGCTCGCCATGCTTGCGGTGATAAGTATCGTCTGGTAACCGAACCACATATAGAAGTTCAGGAATGCGACATATGCCTTAGTCGGCCATTCCTCATATATGAAGTTCGTTGTCTTCCACTGCATTCCGAACCATCCGTAGACTGATTTCATTACATCATTGATCCATGGATTCATATGATCGGACATCTTAAGCGCAACCGCACTGACTACGATCGGCGCGATAAAGTTCGGAAACGCATATACGATCCTGAAGAACAGGTTCTTGATCTTAAGCCTTCTGTCCGTATACCACGCTGCGAAAAGGAATGCGAATCCCAATTCAAATCCGACGCTCATGAGCCATAAGATCCAAGTGTTTGCGAATGATTTCCAGAATGATTTTGACGTAAGAACAAATCTGAAATTCTCCAGAAAATAGAAAGGCTTTCCGTCCTTCGGCGAATAAAACGGCAACAGCTCTATCGTCGTATTTCCCGCTCCCTTCATGCTCGAAAAAGCTATCAGGAGCTGATATACAAACGGATATGCCTGGAACGCCAGATATGCAGCAACAAACGGGATAGAAAAGATATATCCCCATTTGGCATATTTTCTTTTAAGTACCGGCTTTGACATAATTGCCTCTTATTCAATCTCCTCAGGCGCAGACACGAAGTTGATGTTTCTGAGCTTGCCCTTCTTACCCTTATTCTTCTCTGAGATCTTCATGTACTTCTCTCTTAATGCGAAGACTTCCTCAATGAATGCATCCATCTCATCATCTTCCAGGAAAAAGAGCATCTGCAGTATGAACAGCCTGTCCTTTTCCATTTGTGAAAGGTCATTATCTTTTAAGCGTGTATTTTCGTATTTATAGAACCTGTTAAGAAGATTCATAAAGTAAGGGTATGACAGCTCAGACAAACTCAAATCATTATTCCACTCCATATTTGCGACCAAAACGCGCTCACGGCTGCCCCTTACTTTACGCTCTTCCTTAACGATGATCATATTGCCTTCAATAAGGGCATTAATATGCCTGTACAAAGTAGGTACCGGAACATCTGAAAGATACTCAGCTATCTCCTTGGTGGTATGCTCACCGCCGTCTGATAAAAACTGAAGTATTCTTCCGCAGGCTGAATTCGAGAGATATTTTGACAGATCCATACTTTGCTTCCTTCCTTATGTATACGGGCTTGATCACGGTCACGGTTGATCTTTCCGGACAACCATTATCATTTTTGATAATAGTATCACTTTTGATAATTGTCAACGGACAATTAAATATTTGCACGAATTAAAGAAACGCAAATTTCATTTTTGAAATACACGCTTTGTGAGATAATAAATTATCAATAAAGCTTAAGGAGAAATCTTATGTATTGCAGTTCTTGCGGTTCGTTGATAAGCGAAGGCCAGTCCTTCTGTCCTAATTGCGGTGCACCCGTCTCCCAGCCGGCACCACAGCCTGCTGTTCAGGTTCAGCAGCCCCAGCCTTCAGTACAGCCTGTCGTCCAGGCGCAGCCGTCAGCTCAGCCAATTGCACAGCCGGTTGCTCAGCCAGTTTCTCCCCAGCCCGCTGCAGCATCACCTGCCCGTGTCAAAAAATCCAAGGGCTTCGCGATCGCAGGCTTTATATTAGGATTGGAAACACTTCCAATTTCCTGGGTAATTTTCGTCAATATCCTCAGTATATTTACAGGTCTTGCCGGAGTAATCTTATCTATCATTGGTCTGACCAGAAAAAACGGCGCACTGAAAGTGTTGGCAATTATCGGCCTCATCACGAGCTTTGTCGGAATGGTCTATTCTATTCTTAGCTGGGCAACATTCTGGTCCCATGACGTATATGAGTTTATGGAGCCTGTCTTTGAACTGCTGTATTAATATCAGTTCTGCCGGGCACCTGGCCGTAAATTCATAACTTAATACTCACATAAATTAAAGACGGGCACCTCATAAGAGAATGCCCGTCTTTTTCATATCACAAGGTTACCTCAGCATGAGGCCTTGTTCCCGGAATGGGTCCCTGCCTATTCGAATCACCAAAAGCCTGCGGGGTCCCCAAAGGGATTACTTCTTGATGTCAGCTCTCCATGTAGCAGGCTTGAATTCCTGTACGAGCGGGAGCAGACGCTTATCAACGTCGATCTTGAAGACTGAGTTAAAGTTGTTTGTAGCGATCATCTGACCTGCAAAACCAACGATAACAACGAGTTCCTGATCGTTGAAGAATTTTCTTAAGTTCTCGAAAAGCTCATCTGATACTGATGTGGGGTCCTTTACGATGGACTCTGCAAGTGCTGCAAGAAGTGTTTCCTTCTCATCGTAAACGAGGTTTGCGGGATCCAAGCCAAGACCCTTAACGTCGCTGATAAAGAAAAGGGAGCAGAGCTGGCATGAGTTGGTTGTTGAGATCTTGTGAGCGTAGAGGATAGCATCCTTCTCACCGATAACTTCAACGAGTCTCTTCCATGATGTGTACCAAGCCATGTAAGCGTCGTATGTTGCAGCGTCGTTCAGAAGACCCTTCTTCATGTTTGTTACTGCGTTTCTGCCTGCGAGCTCATCATAGCGCTCCTTCTCTGCACCTGTTGCCTCATTCTGTTCTACCAATTTGATTCTAGCCATTTTGTTATTCTCCTTAATAGTGATTCTTTATGTGGTGATTCCATTAAAGTGCCAATTCAAGTATGTCTATTATCTTCTGTGCATCTAAGGGAACATAGTGTCCTACGTTTCCTCCGGCTGTTGCACGTTCAGCCATTGTCTTAAAGTCCTTGTCTGTTATTCCAAGTTCGGAAAGTCTTGTCTTAAGTCCTAAACTCTTGAAGAATCTCTCGAATTCTCCGGACAGAAGGAGTGCTCTTTCCTTCTCGTCGAAATCATAAGGATCTTTGCCGTAAACTCTTGAAGCGAGCAGCGCCGGTCTCCAAGGTTTGATCCCTGCAATGTACTTCGTCCATGCGACGAAAACTATTGCCATTCCTTCACCGTGTGTGATGTTGTATTGTGCGGACAATTCATGCTCGATGCGGTGTGATCCCCAGTCGGCCGATCTTCCGGCATCAAGGAAGTTGTTGTGCGCTACAGATGCGAGCCACTGTATCTCTGCTCTTGCGTTGATATCCCTGGGATCGTCTATAAGCCTTTTCGCATTTACGAGTAAAGCTTTTACTGCGCCTTCGATCAGATAGTCCGTTGTATCTGAATTCTTCTCATCGGAGAAGTATCTTTCGAGCAGGTGCGAAAGCACATCTGCGATGCCTACATATGTCTGGTACTCAGGAAGATTGACCGTGTATCTGGGATTCATGACCGCAAACTTCGGAATGATCCTGTCATCTTCAAAGCCCTTCTTCCACTCACCGTATGAGAGGATGGCTGCATTGGATGTCTCAGATCCGGAAGATGCTGTTGTTGCGATAACGCCGATTCCCAATACCTTCTCAGGAACTGCACCCTTCGAGAAGAAGTCCCAGACATCTCCGTCGTAGGGGATTCCGATAGCGATTGCTTTGGCGGTGTCGATGGAGCTTCCTCCACCGACAGCCAAAACAAAATCCACTTCGTCGGTCTTACCTTTTTCAACAAGTTTTCTTACGAGTTCGATGCTCGGATTGGGTACTACTTCCCTGCTCTCGGAAAGCTTGATATTCAATTCTTTTACGGCGTCCCTGATAACTTCGTAAATGCCGAGTGTCTCTACAAAATCTCCGCTTGTTACTAATAGGAGTGATTTTACGTTATTCTGCTTAAGGAGCTTTGCAAGACTCTTTTCAGACCCTTCACCGAAGACGATCTTCGCGGGGTTATAGTACTCAAATCCGATCATAGTTATTACTCCTTATCAGAAAAGGGGAACGACTGCACCGTCGTATGTATCCTTGATGTACTTGGATACTTCAGGTCCCTGGAGAACTTCAACGAGCTTCTTGATTGCAGGATCGTTTGCCTTCTCTGCAGATGTTGCGATGATGTTTCCGTATGTCTGTGCTGCAAGTCCGTCGTTTGCTTCTACTGCGAGTGCCTGGCTTACGTGGAGGCCGCCTTCGATTGCATAGTTGCCGTTGATGACTGCAACGTCTACGTCAGGAAGTGCTGCTACGAGCTGCTCGGGAGCTAATTCCTTGAACTTGATGTTCTTGGGATTCTCTGTGATATCTTCTACTGTTGCATTGATTCCTGCATCGTCCTTAAGCTTGATGATGCCTTCCTGTGCGAGAAGGAGAAGTGCTCTTGCTTCGTTTGTTACGTTGTTAGGAACTGCTACTGTTGCGCCGTCCGGAAGATCCTTAAGATCCTTTGTCTTGCCAGCATAGATGCCGAAGGGTTCATAGTGAACTGCGCCTACTGAAACAAGTGATGAATTGTTTTCTTTGTTGAACTGCTCAAGGTAAGGGACGTGCTGGAAATAGTTTGCATCGAGGCTTCCTTCGATAACGCCTGTGTTAGGTGTGATGGAATCTTCGAGCTTTACTACCTCAAGTGTGATTCCCTGCTCTGCGAGGAGAGGCTTTGCGAACTCTAAGATCTCAGAGTGAGGTGTGATGTTTGCGCCTACCTTGAGGACTACGTTTGCCTTTGCATCAGCCTGTGCTTCGGACTGTGTGTTGCTTCCTGCTGCAGCAGTAGTTGCTGTTGTGCCTTCTGTCTTGCCGCATGCTGCAAAAGATGCTGTAACTGTAAGTAAAAGTGCAGATGCGATTACTCTTTTAAGAATGTTGGCTTTCATGGTTTTTATCTCCTTTTGGATATGATTTATTTTTTGCTTTGATTATTACTTTCTTGTTCAGGGCCAAGAAAATGCCCGGAAGTTCAGATTTAACTCCCGGGCACATGGCATGTTATCTGCGTATCAAAGCATCAACATCGTTTTGCAAGGCGTGAAGCATCAGAGCTCATCGCCGTGGCCATCTTGAGTGCCCGGGAGCTAAGCATTCGACAACACATCATGCTGTTTACTGTGTTAGTGATCTTGCTATACATTTTTCACGCCTCCTTTCGAGTTGATGGTGTAAGTATATCGGTACTTACCTACTATGTCAATAGGTAATTTACATTTTTTCAAAAATCCTTCGAATGCCTTATTTTATTGAGTTAGAACGAGGTTCGTTATATGAAGCGGCGGAAATTTTTGAAAAGCAACTCGTTTTTACACCAAATTTATAATATTTCAAAATGGTGTAAAAAACGGCCTGTTTTTTACACCAAAAGCAAAATAAATAGAAATGGTGTAAAACCTCTTAAATAAAACAACCGCCACGAAAGGCGGCTGTCCTTATTTCATCAGTTCAAGTCTTTCGAGTCTTCTTCGACAATCTGATACCTATCTCCTGAATGAGCATTACCATGATGATGAGAAGCGTGACCGTGGTCCACAAAACATCCTTCTGGTAACGGTAGTAGCCGTACTGAAGAGCGATCGCGCCAAGTCCGCCGCCTCCGATAACGCCTGCCATCGCAGAGTATCCGAGCACTGTTGCTACGTTGATCGCGCCGCCCTGAAGAAGCGAAGGTGTCGCTTCGGGAATGATGAAATGTATTATCGTGTATACGGGCGATGCGCCCATGGATGTTGCTGCCTCGATGATGCCCGGATTTACTTCATTTAAGGATGACTCGACCATTCGTGCGACGATCGGAATAGCGCCTACAGTAAGAGGTACGATCGAAGCTACCGTGCCGATCGAAGATCCGACTACAAAACGCGTAAACGGAATGAGCAATACAAGCAAGATAAGGAACGGCAGCGAACGTGTTACATTTACGATGAATCCGATCACAGCATTTACAACGCGGTTCTCAAGAAGACGTCCTCTTGATGTTGCATAAAGGATCACGCCTAGAGGCATACCGATAAGGTATGAGAATAAAGACGCAAAGAGCGTCATCTCAAAGGTCTCAAGGATGCCGGATAATATTGCCTGTCTTATATATTCACTCATGATGTTCCACCTCCGTTACGTTAAGGCCGCCCTCTGTAAAGAAATCGATGATGGTCTTCTGGTCTTCTTTGGATTCAGGGAGCTCGACGATCATCTGGCCGTAGCCGATGCCGCCCACACTTCTTGTATTTGCGCTTAAGATGTTGACCTTAAGGCCTGTCTTCTCGACGAGATTTGCGATGAACGGTTCGCTCGAATGCGAGCCGTCGAAAACGATACGTACTATCCTTCCATCGGGATCAGATGGATCGAAAGGATTGCTTGGGAAAACGAGCTTTTTCGCAGCATTAGACTTAGGGTTAGAGAAGACATCTTTAACGTCACCAACCTCAGCGAGAGTGCCGTCATCGATAATGGCTACACGGTCGCAGATTTTCTCCACTACAGACATCTCATGTGTGATGATGACTATCGTAAGTTTCCTCTCGAGATTGATCTTCTTAAGGAGGTCTAATATCTCTCCTGTGATCTTCGGGTCTAATGCGCTCGTTGCCTCGTCGCACAAGAGCACCTTGGGGTCTGCCGCAAGCGCTCTTGCGATCGCAACTCTTTGTTTCTGACCGCCCGAAAGGCGTGCCGGAAACACGTCTTTCTTATCAGAAAGGCCAACGATCTCAAGCATCTGAAGAGCCTTTTCCCTGCGCTCTTTTCTGGATACTCCCGCGATCTTCAGGGGCTGCTCCACGTTAGACAGAACCGTTCTCTGGTTAACGAGATTAAACCCCTGGAAGATCATGGAGATGGAGTGTCTTACTTCGCGTAGTTCACGCGCCTTCAAAGACGCGAGATCTTTTTCATAAAACTTAACGGTGCCTGAAGTTACTTCCTCAAGACGGTTAAGCGTTCTTACCAGCGTTGATTTTCCTGCGCCGCTCATGCCTATGATGCCGAAGATCTCGCCTTCGCGCACTTCAAGGCTTACGTCCTTTAACGCCTCAAATTCCTTGCCGTCGTTCTTATATGTCTTATATACGTTTGTCAGTTCAAAGACGTTGCTCATTGATCAAATAATCCTTTGCTAAGATACCTGTCGCCCCTGTCAGGGAAGACAGTTACTATGTTTCCGCTCTCTATTTCAGATGCGAGTTTAAATGCAGCTGCAAGCGCTGCGCCCGATGAAGATCCTGCAAGGATGCCTTCTTCCTTTGCGAGCCTTCTGCTCATCTCAAATGCTTCATCGTCACTGACTTTAATGACTTTATCCACCAGGGTGATGTCCATCGTGTCAGCGATGAAATCATTGCCTATTCCTTCAATGTTGTAATCGAAATGCTCTCCGCCTCCGATCGTTGATCCGTAAGGATCTGCAAGCACTCCGGTGATATCCGGATTCTGCTCTTTCAGGTATTTAACAACGCCCGAGAATGTTCCGCCGCTGCCTGCGCCTGCTACGAAATAATCGATATTGCCGTCAAGCTGTGAATAGATCTCAGGTCCGGTTGTCTCATAGTGTGCAAGAGGATTTGCAGGATTTCTGAACTGTCTTAATGAGACTGAGCCATCGATCTGCTTTAAGAGTTCTTCTGCTTTTCTCTCGGCACCTAACATGCCTTCTTCTCTTGATGTGTGAATTATCTCCGCGCCTAAAGCGCGCATCACCTGCTGCTTCTCAATGGAGAATTTCTCAGGTACCGTAAAGATAACTCTGATGCCCTGATTGAGCGCTGCAACTGCGATTCCGATACCTGTGTTGCCTGCTGTGGCATCGATTATCGTGCCGCCTTCTTTCAGGATCCCGCGCTTTTTTGCATCGTCGATCATGTAGACACCTACACGGTCTTTTACGCTTCCTGCGGGGTTCATCAATTCAAGCTTTGCATAGATATTTACTCCGGGCTTGACGCCCATATGGTTGATCTTAAGGATCGGTGTGTTGCCGATCATACTTCTTATATCTTCATATACATTGTTCATGGTGATCACCTCTTATTACTTTGCTGAATTCTCGATTGCCTGCTTAAGATCTGCAATAAGATCATCAACATCTTCGATGCCTACAGAGAATCTGATGAGCTCATCTACGATGCCGACCTTGCGTCTGATGTCTGCGGGGATCGCAGCATGTGTCATCGTGGCGGGGTGGCATACGAGTGATTCGACGCCGCCCAAGCTCTCTGCAAGAGTAATGAGGTTTAAGTTCTCGAAAAATTTCTTATAGTCGTATTTATCCTTAAGCACAAATGAGATCATCGCGCCTGCTCCGTCAGCCTGCTTCTTCTGCACTTCATAGCCCGGATCGTTTTCGAGGCCCGGATAATAGACCTTGCTAACAAAGCCGCTTTCATTAAGCCATCTTGCGATTTTGCCGGCGTTTGCAACATGCCTGTCCATACGGACGCCAAGGGTCTTGATGCCTCTGATGATAAGGAAACTGTCCCAGGGAGCGAGGACGCCGCCGATCGCATTCTGGAGATAGTATAGGCGGTTAGCCAGTTCCCTGTCATTCACTACTACAAAGCCTGAGATGGTATCTGAATGTCCGCCGAGATACTTTGTGCCGCTGTGGATAACGATATCCGCGCCAAGTGTCAGAGGACGCTGCAGATAAGGTGTGAGGAAAGTGTTGTCGACGATAACGAGCTTATTGTGCTTCTTTGCGATCTTCGAGACTGCTTCGATGTCAGTGATCGTGAGAAGCGGATTTGCGGGAGTCTCAATGTAAATAGCTTTTACGTCATCATCAATAGCATTCTCGACAGCTTCAAGATCAGATGTGTTTACGATCTTATATGTGATATTGAAGTTCTTGAAAACGTTATCAAGTATGCGGAATGTACCGCCGTAGATATTGTCTGATACGACGAGCTTATCGCCGCTCTTGAAAAGTGATAATACTGTATTGATCGCAGCAAGGCCTGATGCGAATGCAAGTCCGTATTTGCCCTGCTCCAGATCTGCGATGAGCTTCTCTAACGCTGCTCTTGTAGGGTTGCCTGTTCTGGAATATTCCCATCCTCTGTTCTTGCCGATACCGTCCTGCTTATAAGTTGAAGTCTGGTAGACCGGAACGTTTACTGCACCGGTTATCTCATCGCCGTCGATACCGCCGTGGATAAGAATTGAATTAAGATTAAGTTCAGATATATTAGTCATTTTGTTTTCCTCTTTTCGAATTAGCAGATTTTGATAAAAAAAAGCCCGGCGCTATTGATAAAGCTCCGGGCATTTAAGAACGTGATTGCCAGTATGATCCATTCAACATCGAATCAAATTGAGACAGCAACTGTTCATTGCCCGGGTATATGACATACAACAACACATGCACTTCATCATTACTGTCTCCTTCTGTTATAGATTTTGATTATGGCAGTGATTTTACGCCTATTTACCTATTATGTCAATAGGTTTATAAATTTACTTCTTTTCCTGTCTGCTCTCGTAGTCCTTAAGCGCTGATTCAATGGCTTCCTGAGCCAATACGGAGCAGTGCATCTTATAGTCCGGAAGTCCGTCCAATGCCTCTGCAACAGCCTTATTGGTAAGTTGTCTTGCCTCTGATACGGGCTTGCCCTTGATGAGCTCTGTTGCCATAGAGCTTGATGCGATAGCACTGCCGCAGCCGAATGTCTCGAACTTAACGTCTTTTACGATATCGTCTTCGATCTTCAGATACATCTTCATGATATCGCCGCACTTTGCGTTGCCGACTTCACCTATTCCGTTAGCGTCCTCAAGTACGCCAACATTTCTCGGATTTCTGAAATGATCCATTACTTTCTCACTATATAAAGCCATATTAAAACCTCCCTTAAAGAATGAATTCTTTCTTGCCTGCGACAAGGTCACGCCATACGGGCGAGAAGCCTCTTAAGTACTCAACAACTTCCTTGACTGACTTGATGATGTAATCTGCATCTTCTTCCGTAATGTCCTCACCAAGGCTCAAACGGAGCGAGCCGTGTGCAACATCATGGATCCTTCCGATAGCAAGAAGAACGTGTGACGGATCGAGCGAGCCAGATGTGCATGCGCTTCCGGAAGATGCGGCGATACCCTTATCGTCAAGAAGGAGGAGCAGCGATTCGCCCTCGATACCTTCGAAGCAGTAATTGATATTGGAAGGGACTCTGCTTAATGCATCGCCGTTAAGTGCAGAGTGAGGGATTTCTCCTATACCTTTGATGATCTTATCTCTAATGGGAGTGAGCTTTGCCTTATAGGAGTCAAGTGATGCGACAGACTCCTTAAGCGCCGCAGCCATAGAAGCTATGCCCGGAACATTCTCGGTGCCTGCTCTTCTGTTTCTCTCCTGAGCGCCGCCCTCAATAAGGTTAAATACTTTAATTCCCTTCTTTACATAAAGGAAGCCTACGCCCTTAGGACCGTGGAACTTGTGGCCTGATGCAGAGAGCATGTCGATGTTGTCGTCTACGACATTAACCGGGATATGACCTACTGCCTGTACAGCATCTGTATGGAATGTAACATTGTTACTTCTGCAGATTTCACCGATCTCACGGATAGGCTGGATCGTTCCGATCTCATTATTTGCATACATGATGGTAACAAGACATGTATCCTCACGGATCGCGTCAGCTACCTGCTCTGCAGTTACGAGTCCGTTCGAATGAACGTCGAGATAGGTTACTTCGTATCCTTCCTTTTCGAGCTTTCTTAAAGTATGAAGCACTGCGTGATGCTCGAAAGCCGTCGAGATGATATGCTTCTTACCCTTAAGAGCGCCCATCTTAGCTGCTGACAGGATAGCCTGGTTGTCTGCTTCGCTTCCGCCTGATGTAAATATGATCTCATTAGGCTCTGCACCGATTGCGTCTGCGACATCTCTTCTTGCCTGCTCAAGCACTTCCTTGGCCTTCTGGCCGAATTCATAAAGGCTTGAAGGGTTTCCGTAGGTGTCTTTCAAAAGATCTGTGAGTGTTTGAATGGCCGCGTCACTCATCTTCGTAGTGGCGGCATTATCTGCGTATATCAAGGTGATTCTCCTCTCTTGTACATGTCTGGCGATATGGTAATACCTATTTCCTACTGTGTCAATAGGTTTTAGGTATTGATTTACCCTTTTACCTACTGTTATAATGGGTGAATCATGAATTTGAGGGGGATATAGGTATGATCTCAACTAAAGGAAGATACGGTCTTCGCGTCATGATAGACCTTGCTCAAAACGATAACGGCAGCTATATCCCGCTCAAGGATATAGCCGACAGACAGGAGATCTCCAAGAAATATCTGGAGATAATCGTAAAGCAGATGGTCGAAGGCGGCCTCATCAAGGGCTTAAGCGGCAAAGGCGGCGGATATAAGCTCGTAAAAAAGCCCGAGAAGTATACCGTCGGTGAGATCCTTACCCTTCTGGAAGGAACGATCTGTTCCGTTGCATGCCTTGCCGACAAGAATTACGACTGTCCGAGGCGCAAAAAATGCGAAACTCTTCCCATGTGGAAAGAGTTCGACGGAATCGTTCACGATTATCTGTATAGTAAGAAATTAAGCGATCTTCTCTGATCAGACGCTTTCTTCAAGGCTCTTCTTATATGCCCTGTGTATAAGGATCGCGCCTACGATATCAAGTACAAAGAAGAATTCGAAAATGATGCCTAAAACCGTTCCGAGTTTTGGGCGTCTTTTATTCTTGATCAGGTAGATGATCATGTAGATTATGTCAGGCCAGCTCGACATGAACATATAAGCGTATGTCAGGCAGACACCGATGACCATAACGAGCGGGATCGCCCACATAAGGAACGGATTGAGCATTCCCAAAAATGATAATACATAGAGCGTGATGTTGATCAGAAAGAACGGAATAAAGAGCGCCTTGATGATGACCGTCATCTTTGTCTTAGGCTCTTCCTGCTTTGCAGATCCGATAATCGCGAGTACGAATGAAACAAGATCCAATACCAACGCTACAGCCAGCAGGATGCCCACGGCCGAGAGACGTGTATTATCCAGTTCACCCCAGTTTGCTTCCAGGACAAATGCTCCGAAGAGCGGAACTGCTATCAGCATCTGCATCACATAGAGAATAAGTGTAGCAACTAAGATCACGATCTTGGACGCTAACATAAAGTGCGTAGGTGTCTTCTGCGCACTGATTATCTTTCCTGTCTGAACTTCCATATATTATCCCTTCTTTAGTTCATTTATCAGCAAGGACAGTTCTTCGTCCCTGCCATTTTCAAGAACGTATTCTACTACATCCTTTTTTGATAATACTTTATCTAAAAGAGGTTTTTCTATGGTTTTTAACAGTTCAGTCATCTTAACCTGTGAAGCACTTCTGATACTTTTAAGGAGCCTGGTATCTTCAAGTTTCCTTTCAGCTTCACTCTTCGGATAACCCTGTCCGAAAGGTTCGGAAAACAATCTGGCTATAGTCTTATCAAGGTTCTCCTCGCCCGCCCAGGTGTATTCTTCGCCAAGAGGAAGGGATACGGCATTACCGTCATTTATCTGTGCGAAAAGATATGCATCCATCGGCGTCGGGATATATCCGCAAAGCACGCCCGGCATGTTATTGCATGCAAGCATCATGCCCTGCCCTGAAGAGCATCCGGTGACAACAAGATCAACAGCCTTGCAGGATAAAAGGATTCCAATCAATATTGAGATCTCTATATAACTGTATTTTTGCTCTTCATTACCAAAACAGCCGAAGTTTATTACTTCAGCACCAGCTGCATATTTCTTGACCGTTCTTAAGATCAGTTCATTCTTCCCTGATTGAGAGCTTGCCTGTATCACTGCGATCTTCAAGGCTGTTCTACGCCATCCTTTGAGAGCTTAGTATAAGTATTGTGTCTCTTTATAAGTTCATAGACATCATTTACCTGGTTATCACCGATGACACATATATAGTCGCTGTTCTGATAGTTCTGAACCACAACGCCCTTAGGTGCAAACAGTTCTCCAACTAACGGTTCTTTGTTTGAGTCAAGGAAATTAATGTATCTCTGCGACTTTCCGAAGCCTGACATCGCAGACACTACGTTAACAAAAGCGATGTCTCTTACTTTCCACATCTTGAAAGTGGTATCGCGGTTAACGACGGCTTCTTCATATTCCGTGATCATGACGCCTGCTGCAGCATCGACGAACGGGTGCTGCGTTTTAAACTGCTTTACGAAATCGTCGCCTGCTTTCTTCTTTCTTGATTTTCCAGATATTCCGATAATGATCAGAATGATCGCTGCCGCCACAAAAGCCAGCTTGGTGATATCATATGCACTCATAATAAAATCCCCCAATAAAGTGCCTTGGCAAATCCCACATAAACAACCTGATTATACCATTACACCCGTCATTCTATTCGCAAAATGACTTTTGATAATGATAGAATATAAAAGTTGTTTTAGCCGCGCATGCATAACAGGGATCAAGATCATGGATATACTCTTTTCGCAGGGTTCTTCAAAGAAGACAATAGCATTACCGAAGGAAACAATTAAGGATCTGGCATTGGAAGATATCGTTGCTTCCGCATGTTCCGTGAAGGAAGACCGTGAGAACGTAATGAAGATATTCTCGCAGATACCTTCCGAACCTGATGACATAAGATTCAGAAGCAGCATCGTTCAGGACCTGATCGGCAATAAAGAACTGTGCGATAAGATAAGCAATTGCTCCCACGACATCATGGCACTCAAATACTACGGCGGAAGCTATAAGCAGATGAGGAGAAATGAGGTCAATCTCTATAACCTTTTGGAAGACATCAGAGAACTGATAGTTTTTACTAACGTAACCGAGAAGCTTGCATCCTGCCTCCATGAATACGAGATCAGATCTGAAGGTCTTATAAAGCTCCGCGAAGATCTTGATAAGACCGTAAACTCGGAAGACTTCTCCGCATTGAAGAAAGATCTGGAAGACATGAATAACGATCTGGGCGGCGTACAGGCAGCCTATATTGCCGTTAATTTCACGACTGATTTCAATATTGAAAACGTTGCAGCGATAGAATTCGTTCCTCATAAGCTTGTCTCTAAATACGGTGTTGTCGAGAGGCTCACAGCGATGAATCTGATCTCACCTTTCGAGACCGGAACCAAGCTCGGAAGAGTTCCCGATCCGCTTCTGCAGGCTATTGCGCCTAAGCTCCAGAGACACTTAAAGAAGCACTTCAGCGATATACAGAAGACATTTACCAAATATGCTGACTGCGATACCAAAGAGCTCACCGGAATGTACGAAGGCCTGATATTCTATCTTGCAATGGCAAGATTCGGAAGAAGTCTTAAGGACAAGGGTTATAACCTCTGCTTCCCTGTTATCGATGAGAATGTAAGATTCGATATCAAGGGCTTATACAACGTAAGGCTTGCAGTCGAAGGTGTGAAAGACATCGTAAAGAATGATTTCACCTTCAAAGAAGACGAGCGTATATTTATCCTCACAGGTCCTAACAGAGGCGGTAAGACGATAATCGAACAGGCTATAGGAATCGCTTCCGTCATGGCTTCACACGGACTGTTCGTTACTGCGGATTCTTTTACCGGAATGCCTTTTACGAATATCCTTACGCACTTCCCGATAGATGAGAATCTTACGATCAATTACGGACGTCTCGGCGAGGAAGCCATCAGGGTCAAGGAGATCGTAAACCAGTCAGATGACAACACTCTCATTCTCTTCAATGAGACTTATTCGACGACATCATCTTCAGACGGTGTCTACCTTGCAAGGGACCTCATAAGAGTCCTTAAGGAGAAAGGCACATACGTAATCTTCAACACGCATCTTCATGATCTCGCAAAGGACATTCCTGAGATGGACAAGTGGGACGGCCGTGGCAATATCATAAGCATAATAATGGAGCGCAAAGACGATAAGAATACATTCATGTTAAAGCGCGCCGAACCTGACTGCTGCTCTTATGCGAGAGATATCGCTCTCAAGTATGGCATCACTTACGAGCAGATGTCGGATAAGGAGGCTTAACTCTTAAGCAGGATTTCCAAAACGTATACCTTGATGGCATCCTGATTTTTGATGATATAGTTCTCGAGGCTTGCCCTGTCGAACTGATTGGAAATCGGCTCTTCTGATCTGTCTGCACCGGCAACGGGTGCAGGTTCCATTTCCGCATAGCAGCTCTCAACGGAAAGATACGTAAAGATAATGATGTTGTCCTTAAGGAACACCATCGTATATACCTTTCCATCATCAACATAAGGTTCATCGGATTTGAAATATCCGTTGCAGTCCCGGAAATTCGAATTATATGTCTGATACTCTTTCTTGAGATTTAAATACTCTACTTCAGCATCTGCCTCGCTGTCGTAAACTTCGAAATGCATATAATCCACAGGCTTATCCAATCCCATGATCCTGTAGATGCTAAGAAATACTGTACCGTCGTTCTTCGATCTTTTCGCTATATTCCAGTTATCAAGAACGTCTCTCTTCTCTCCATGATCGAGATCATATTCTGTGGCGTACTTCTGCACGTGATCCCTGCCCTTTGATCTCATGTCTTTTGCCAGGAAATACGGATAAAGCACGACCATTGCAAGCACGATCACGAAAAGGATACTTATGCCGATCCCTATATACAAAGCAGTTCTGATCTTCCTGTTGCTATGTCCCATATATCCCTCCGGGAATTAAAGTCTTTGCCTTATATACAATTTGATAATGTAAAATGTTGCAAAAATACCGCAAACTGCGGGCAAAGCATTTGATAATATAAATTTGAAGAATCTTATATGGGGATATAAGGAGAGTGTTTATCATGAACAGAAAATGTTTGAAGGCTGTTTCTGCACTATTGGCAGTATCGGTCGTGCTGCCTTTTGCAGCATGCAACAGGAATAAAACAGACAAGCGCAGCGGAAAGAAGATCACCTCTGACACGCCCTGGTTTGAATGCAGTTCCTATGTGGTTGATGCACCTGTCGACAAGGCAAAGGAATTACACATTCTTCAGCAGAACGTTCTCGGTTGTGATGAGAAGCGGCTCCTTATCAGGACAAACGGGCAATACGTACAGCCCGACAACGGGGAAATGAACTCCCCCTGGAGCGGCAACGAATATGATATTGCGATCGTAACAGTAATTGACCTTGAGACTGACAAGACCATCCGTACGATCGATCTCCGCGAGGGCCTGGGCACATCAGACGACATCGAGAAAGTCACAGCATCTAACGGAAAGATCAAGTTCTATTACACTTCCACTGTGGAAACAGAACCCGACAATTACGTAAGCACCCGTTATGAGAAAGTCCTCGACGCTGATACCGGCGATGTTATCAGTGTATCTGAGACTGATCACGACGTTGAATCGGTTACCTCAACGTATAAATTGGGAAGCTATTTCGTAGAGGCAGAAAGTTTTTATAACGAGGCATCTGAGACCGGCGGTTATTATCTCCGCGTAACTGCTCCTGACGGTAATACAACTACAGTAGATCTTAAGGATGACAATCACCTCATTTCTTATATGAAATTCATCGGTCTCGAAAATGAATCTACCGCGCTCATCCCGGCATATACAGATTCAGAAAAAAGCATTTATAAGCTTGATCTCAAATCACTGACAATAACCAGAGCTGATGCAAAGGATTACAGCTGGCTTCTTGAAGATTTTCACGCAAGAGAGCATGTCGGTTCTGACGGCACCGTTTACCGCGAAACAAAGACCGGCATCTATAAGCTGAACTTTAAAGCCAAAAAGCTTGAAGAATTCTTCAATTACAGTAACTGCGGAGTCAACAGAAGCGAGCTTTCCGGATCTGATCTCGTCAATATCAACGGAAACACTTTTATTCTTACAAGGTTTTCAGGTTCGTTCAATTCAAACAGCCGAGAAGAAGGAATTTTCGAGGTATTCAAACTTACAAAGGCTGAGAAAAATCCGCACGAAGGAAAGACGATCTTAGAGCTTTACACAGGCAGCGATTATGACTATGAATTTGTTGGTGACGCTATCGCAGAATTCAACAGAAAGAATGATAAATACTTTATCGAGGTTACTGACCGCTATGATCAGGTTGAATCCGGGATAAACCCTACAGCAACAAGAGATGAGGCCGTCATGTCTCAACTCAATAATGATACGAAGCAAGGCACGCAGCTTGCAGCAGATATCATTGACGGAAACGGTCCGGACATACTTTTAGATACCGCTTCCCTTTATCAGCTTAACAGCGGTAAATATCTTGCTGATCTGACACCATATATCGGCACTCCGGATTCGTCTGAATATTTCACAAACATCATCGATGCGTTTAAATCTGACGGCAAGCTCTATAATCTGCCTGTCACCTACAGCATTTCCGGAATACAGACAAAACATGGTTTTGAAGTCGCCTCCGGCACAGGTTTTACTATAGCTGAGTATGAGAAATTCTTATATGGAGAATTAAACGGCACAGATGTCCTGCACAATGAGCAGAAATACTATTTTCTCGAGCTCTTCAACGCTATGCGCGATAAGTTCATCGCTGACGGCAAAGCTGATTTCACTAATCCCGCCTTTGCTGAACTTGCAGGATTCGTCAAGGATAATGTCCCGGAGCAGCCTGACACCGGTACGGAAATTACCGATGATACATTGCGGGAATTGGGAACAATGGCAAAGTCCTGCGGAAGCACATACGAGTATCTGAGTTATATTGTTGATCTGGGAGGCGCAGAACGCTTTTTGGGAATACCTTCCTCAGATGGCCGCGGTCCTTCAGTCTCAGCCAAAACTTCTGTTGCTATTTCTGCACACTCAGTTGATATTGATGCCTGCGGTGAATTCGTTAAGATCATCATGAGCAAAGAGATTCAGACAAAGGCTGCTATGTCAGGTTTTGTTCTTAACCGCGAAGCATTCAGGAAAGCATCAGCCGGAGATCTCGAATACACAAACTCCGATAAATTTTATAACAGTTACTCCGATCTTGATTACGCCAAAAACCGCGTTACATTCACTGATAGGAACATTGATGACCTGGAGAAGATAATCTCGAACTGCTCTTATTGCGCTTCGGGAGATCCGGAAATAACCATAGTCCTGATCGAAGAAATGCCCGCATATTTCTCAGGCCAGAAAGATCTGGACTCAGTAATACAGGTAGCCCAGAACAGGGTTCAGAAGATCCTGGATGAACGCAAGTAAATCAAGGAACATTTGGTAGTATTTTTTCGAAAACACTTCTTATATGGGAATTTAGGAGAGCAGTTAACATGAACAGAAGAGTTTTGAAGGTTGTTTCTGCACTATTGGCAGTTAGTATAGTCCTGTCAATGACTGCATGCGGCAAGAAAAAGAATAATCAGAATCAGCAGGACCAGCAGAAGAAAACAAGCGGCACTAAGATCACTGAAGATACTCCGTGGTTTGACAGCATGCAGTATGATCTAACACCGCCGCTTGATAAGACTAAGGAAATAGAACACATTCAGCAATGGCTTGTCGGATATGACGATAAGTATCTGGTTGTCAGTTCAACCGGCGAATACGTCCGCCCTGTTGATTATTCCGGCGATTGGAGCAGCCAGGAATTTACATTTGCTTATGCATCCGTCATCGACAGGGGAACAAAGCAAACCACTCAGACCATAGATCTTTGGGAAGGCATAGCTCCGGGTTCCGGCATGAGCCAGACATCCTATTCCGAAGGAAAGGTTTTCCAGCGATATACAGAGCACGACGGGACTGAGATCCTTTTCAAGGAGAATGTTATTTCTGCTGATACCGGCAAGCTGATCGAGACACGATCTTATGATCCTACCGAAGGAACAGCCCCGTTTGCCATATATAAGCTCGGCAAATACACCATAGTAGCTGACTGGAAATTTGATGTTAATGCCCATCTGAGCTATTACGATCTTAAAGTAACATCTCCTGACGGAAGCGAGAATACCGTCCAGCTAAAAGAGGAAGCAGACAACATCGAGATGATCTATTTCATCGCGTTGAAGGACGCTTCCACTGCGGTAATCCCTATAAAAACCGGTATCCAGACCAAATTCTACGAGCTGGATCTTAAGGCTCTGACTCTGAAATATGCAGATCTTACGGAATACGAATGGATCGACATAGACAGATGTGCCGACTCTTGCCGGGGTTCCGACGGCTCCGTCTATATCCCTTCCTCAACCGGTATATCAAAGGTCGATTTCCAGACCAAAAAGTTCGAAGAATACTTTGATTTCAGCAACTGCGGAATAAACATCTATAAACTCAACAGTCTTAAGATATCCGACATCAAAGGCGATACTATTCTCCTTTCCGGTGAAGACAACAGCAGGTACGTCTATGGCCAGGATTCCGATCACAGCAGGTTTGAGATCGTTGAACTGACAAAAGCGAAGAAGAATCCTCACGCCGGAAAGACAGTGCTCGAGATGTATTCTGCAGAATCACTGAGCGATGGCAGGATCGGCGACGCCATAACCAAATTCAATAACACTAACGGCAGCTACTATATCGAGATGACGAACCGCTACGATCAGTCTCTCGCGGAGAGATCTTCAGCTTCGAGCGATGACGATTTTTTCATGGCAGATCTTAATATCAGTTCAAGACTGGGCACCAGGCTCGCAACAGACATAATGAGCGGAAATGGTCCTGATATACTGCTCAATGCCGCCTATTTAGGCCAGCTTAACAGCGATAATTATCTTGCTGATCTGACGCCTTTCTTTGACAGCCTTGACTCTTCAAAATACTTCTCCGGCATAATCGACGCATGCAGGACCGGCGGCAAGATCTATAACCTTCCGGTCACTTTTGAAATCTGCGGCATCCAGACAAAGCAGGAATATGCCGGCGCCTCAGGTACAGGTTTTACGACAGCCGAATACGCAAAATTCCTGAACGAGTCCCTCAACGGTAATGACATCATCAAATATGGACAGCCGTACTATTTCGCTTTGCTCTTCAACGCGATGCGTGACAAGTTCATCGTAAACGGCAAAGCCGACTTTTCCGGTCCTGAATTTGAAGAGCTCGCGACCTTTGTAAAAGATAACGTCTGCGAGAAATCAAAGAACTGGGGTGACTTTACTTCCAGCTATTTGGAAGAACCGGAATCCGCTCCCCGGGCAAGACGCGTGAATTGCTTTGATCCTTTTGATTACATGGTAACCTCAGCAGAGCTTCAGGGATGCCCCGCAATCTTGGGATACCCTTCCGCTGACGGCCGTGGCCCACTGGTAAACCCGAAATTCTCTGTCGCCGTATCAGCGCAGGCAAAAGACGTAAATGCATGCGGAGAATTTGTAAAACTGTTGCTGTCAGATGAAATACAGAACGATCTGGCAACAGGCGGAACACTTGTCGTAAACCGCAGCGCTTTCAGGAAGGGCGCAGAAGCCGCTCTCAGTTACATTAACGGAGACGGATACGGAAACTATTTCGCGGGCGGCGGAGACCCTAACGATCACCGTATCATCTTCTCTTCCCAGGATATCGACAACCTCGAAAAGATAATCATGAGCTGCTCCGGCACCAACTCCGTCGATGCCGACATAAGCATCGTCCTCATAGAGGAAATGCCTGCATATTTCCTCGGCCAGAAAGACCTTGCTTCTGTAATCAAGATAGCTCAGGACAGAGCGCAGAAAGTGTTAGATGAACGCAAGTAAACTTAAGGACAATTGCATAAGCCATTGGGTTCACAATTAAAAGACGGTGTCTGATTTAAGGACACCGTCTTTCATTTTACAGCTTCATCATTGCGCGTTCCCAGGAAGTAAAATCGGGCCAGTTGGTAGTATCGAATTCCTGCCTTATGCCTCTTTTCAACTCACGGAGTTTTTCAAGGCACTCCGGTGTTGGTTTATCAGCTATCAGTTTACCTCCCGTAAGTGTGTACAGCATCATGTATTCATAGCACAGAACTCTATCCGATTTAGAGTTGATCAGCGATTCGTTGCAAAGGAAGTACTGCATCTTTGTCTTCTTTGCATAAGTGGTGAGCTTTTCACTTTCTTTTGAATTCAGATACTTAAATTTCTTGTAATTCTTTGATGTCCAGGTGGAATCTGTCAGCGCCGGCTTCTCATAATGCTTGTTGCGCAGCGATATTACCTTCTCAGTCGCTTTCCAGATATCACAGATCAGTTCAGCCTCCATTGGATTCGATCCAACAAACATCTTGAGAACAGCATCTCCGCCCGGATATCCCTGAACGTGATCGATCTCGGTATCCACATAAATCATAAGATAATTCTTGCCGTTAACATATATCGACTCCGGGAATGCTTCTTCAAACCAGCCTGTATAAATGCAGATTGCAATGCCTGAATAATATTCGAACAACAACTGGTCAAAGTAATCTTCCGGATACAAAGACAGAACCTTTTCAATACTGTCAAGCGTTTTACTTATGCTATTTGTATCCATCGCAGTCGTATCGTTGTTATACAACACTCCATCCGGTGTGAGATCACCAAACCAGATTTCTATTCCATACTTGTTGCCAATTTTCTCGGCACTCTGGTAAAGATTTATCATCCCAGGAATTGTGCCCCTGATAGTCTGCTTATGGGCTTCAGAATTATCGTTATACAATGTCTTTACAAGTGCATCAGCTTCTTCAGCCGGAAGTTTCTTTGCGGTTTCTATTTTCTTAGGAATCCAGCCGTTATAAAGCTCGGTGCTCTTAACAGATTTCTTCTCAAAATCGTAATCAAAGATAACGGAAGTATAGACCGGTTTATTCTTTTTGTATGAGCAGAGCATGGTTACAAGCTTAAGCTCGCCATCAATAAAGATCGTATACGGGTTTGCTTCAAAATATGCATTCTGATTACCGAGCTTTTTCCGGGCCAGCTTGAGCATTCCGCTGTTAGTTTTCTGGGCTTCTTTTGTGACTTTAGTTATAAAGCTGCGATATTCCGTAGGGATTTTGTTAATGAGTGATTTATCAAGGCTCGCTATGATCCTGCAGAATTTTGCATCCTTATCGTAATCAGGACCGATCTTCTTCATATACATTCTGATCAGAACTTCTCTCGGATCAATGAATTTAGTTTCGTCCTTCATTACTTCATCAGTCACTGATGTTCTTAACATACGGATTATTTCATCATCGGTAAATCCGGTATCCCTCATAAGATTGCAGAACTTGACGCCTGTGTCATGACTGAAAAAAATGTCATCAACAGTCTTTTTTCCATAGATATATTCCAATCCGACCAGGAATTCCAAACCTGTAGGCGTCGGGTCTGTGCTCGCTTTGGTAAAATACTCTGTCTTGTATTTCTCCGCACCGCCTTCGGTAAAATATCCCATACCAGAATGGTAAAGAACATCGTCTTCATTCACCATCCATTCATCAATATGCGGATAGAACTTAAAAGAACCGTCTTTCATTACATAAACTTCACCGACTTCACCGTCAATAAAGGCATCCATAAAATGCATGGTCTCATGATAGACAACTAAAGTCTGGAAACCCTCTCCCCAGTATTTCACATTATCAGAATTGAACTCGATCGTATTTCCGCTGAATCCGCCTGCGAAATCATCGGTATTAACCGTATACATTCCAAGTGCACTGACCTTCCTTAAGAACATCTCCTCATTATCACTTGTAAGGTGATCAGCAACCAGCGGGAAAAATCTGTATAAAAATCCCCTGTATTCTTCTACTTCAGGGTTATGCATTACCACATAAGAATACCTTAGGAACAGCGCATACTTCCCTCTGAGCTCTTCCTTGGAAAGACCCACTTCTTCAGCGATCTTGAGCGCTTCAGGTTCAGCTTCAGCGTCAGTCATCGGTGCAGGTGTAGGAGAAGGTGTCGGAGTAGGCGATGGAGTGGGGTCGGGATCTCCGCCCTTGATATCTTCGCCAGTGATCCGCCCGGTGTCTTCTGTCACTTCAGTCTCTTTTGACTGATTACATCCGGTCAGCGCAAGCATGCCGAAACAGATCGATACAGCTAAAGCCAGACATTCGAACTTAACAATGAATTTTCTTGCCATCTCAAAGCCCCCCAATGATACAGCAACGCCAGTAAAAAATATTTGACGCTTTAATTATATATCATGGAATCAGCGGATAATAAAGTAAACTCCAAGAAGAATGGCTAAAAAAATGACATTTACGACGCTGAATGCGCCGATGTAATTGACAGATTTCTCTTTCGCCTTGGGAAGAGCGGCATGGAATTTGTAAGTGATAAGGCTCGCCATGCTCGCGATAAGAGTGCCGAGGCCGCCTAAGTTTGTGCCGATCACGAGTGCTTTGCCGTTATCAGTGAATGCAGACAAGAGAAGCGCTGCGGGGACATTGCTTATTACCTGCGAAGATGCAATAGCCGTAAGCACAGGCGACTTCTCGACGATGCCTGAGATCGTGTTATAGACGACGTCGATCCTGCCCATGTTGCCGACGAAGACGAAGAAAAAAATGAATGTGATAAGGAGCGTGTAGTCGACGCCCTTAAAAGCTTTCCTGTCCATCATGAGCATGATCACAGAGAGAACCGCAAAGGCAATCAGGAAGTGCATGACCCTGAGCACTACAAGAAGGCTTAAGATGAAGAGGATTATGCATACGGCAAGCTTTACGCCTGAGATCTGCTTTTGCTCCGTCTCCTTTTCGTGCTGTATCTTCATATCCTTGCAGAGGATAAATACGGCAATGGTAACGAGGACGAGCGAGCACAAAGAATAAGGGAGCATCATCAGCATGAAGCTGCCGATCTCCATCTGATAGTGCGTGTAAAGATAGATATTCTGCGGATTGCCGATAGGCGTCTGCATGCTTCCCAGGTTGGTTGCGACAGTCATCAGGATAAGAGTGAAGGTCAGTGTCTTTCTGTCGTCAAAAGACTTCATCAGGGCGATCGCGAAAGGCACGAGCGTTACGAGGGTAACGTCATTTGTCAGGATCATTCCCATGAAGAATGAGAGCCAGACGAGGATGAGCGACACGAGCCGTGATGAATGGACCCTGGATAAGAGCTTATTCGTGAGCTTGTCGAAAACACCGAGAATAACAAGCTCTGATACCACGAGCATCATGCAGAAAAGGATAGCCAATACCCTGAAATCAATGTAGCCCAGATATTCCTTGTCCGGATGGACAAAGAAGCAGGATACTATTGCGAGTAATCCTGAGATGAAAAATACCGGGTCTTTCTTGATTCGTTCTAACATAGCGGCACAATTGTACACCTATCTGCAAACATCAACAATAAGGATTTTCGGGACCGCTGCAGACTTATCCGAGTATCTTTCTGGAGAGCTCTGTAAAGCTTTCAACGAACGCTTCGTGATGCGCTTTTACAAATTCAAGATCATTATCTCTGGCTGCTTCCTCAAGTGCCCTTGCCTTCTCGGATACATTGTCTGCGCCGACGGTCTTGGACGCGCTCTTAAGGGAGTGGACTAAGATCTCGTAGTTCTTGATGTCACCTTTTTCGAGATAGGCTGAAAGATCATGGCACTTGTCAGGCGCGCTTTCAGCATAATCTGAGAGGAGCTCCATATAGAAATCCTCATCATTGCATGTATAAACGAGAGCCGCATCAACATTAAGACCAAGTGCGCGGAGTTTATCAAGAGAGAGATTGGAAGACTTGGCTCCGGAAGCTTCAGCTGCACTGTTTCCGATGACATCCGAAGGAAGATATTTCTTCAAGGTCTTCTCTATATCATTGACCGTAATAGGCTTTGAGAGATAGCCGTCAAAGCCCGCGCTGAGGTACTGGGCCTCTGCGCCTACAACGGCATTTGCTGTAAGCGCGATTACAACTGCGCCATTTAAAAGATTCTCATCCTTTAATACCTTGAGCGTCTCCATGCCGTCCATGTTAGGCATCATGTGATCTAAGAACACGATGTCGTACTTCTCTTTGCGCATCAGTTCGATCGTCTCAGCTCCTGAAGAACATGTAACAGGCGTAATGCCGAATATCTTCATGAAGTTTACGGCGACCTTGAGGTTCATGCCGTTGTCATCAGTGACAAGGACCTTCGCCTCCGGAGCATAGATATGCGCCTCTTCCTCATGACTTAAGACAGACTTTCTCTTCTCCTCGTACTTCCCGACAGGCTCAGGATCTGCCACGCGCAGCTTTAAGTTGAAGCCGAAGGTGGAGCCTATCGCATACTGACTCTCGACCTCAAGCTTGCTGTCCATCATGGTCAGGAGCTTGCAGACGATGGAGATGCCAAGTCCTGTTCCCTCAATGTGGCGGTTACGCTTCTCCTCGATACGCTTGAACGATTCGAAAAGCTTGCCCAAGTCCTCATCCTTAATGCCGATTCCCGTGTCAGAGACTTCAAATCTGAGCTTAACATTGCCGTCGGTTATTCCATTATTCTTTAAGCGCAGAGAGACGCTGCCGCTCTCTGTATATTTAACCGCATTGGTAAGAAGGTTCATTACGATCTGGGAGATCCTTACATCGTCGCCAAAAAGCCTTGAAGGGACTGATTCATCGATTTCCGTATTGAACTCCAGACCCTTTGCACGCGCACGCTCGCTGATGGAATTTACAAGGTTGTTTATAAACTCTGCAGTATCGAATTCTACAGGGACAAGGGTCATCTTGCCGTCTTCGATCTTGGAGAAATCGAGTATGTTGTTGATGATCGACAGAAGTGTATTTCCGGCGCTCTTGATATTTGCCGAATATTCTAAGATTTGATCGTCTTTGGACTCCCTTAAGATCATCTCATTCATGCCGAGCACGGCATTGATAGGCGTTCTGATCTCATGGGACATGTCGGCAAGGAAGTCGCTCTTGGCCTTGTTCGCAGTATCGGCCGCAGCCTTCTCGAGCTGGAGGATCCTGGCTTCATATTCCCTCTTCTGCTCTGTCGCCTTCATCTCTTCCATGCGCTTGTTGACCTTGCGCTCATGTCTGTAGCCTGCGATGTAGAATATTGAGATCAGCGCGAAAACAAAGAGTCCTATGAAAACGCTTACGATAAGGACATTCCAGGTGTTCTTCATGAGAGCGCTCTTTTCGACGACTATCGCAAGATGCCACTGATCATGGACTGAGTCGACAAAGACCATGCAGATCTTGCCGTCTATTACCATCTCAAAGCACCCCTTATCGATGCTCATTATATTCCCGTAGAGTTCCTTCTTATCAGGATCCTCGCTGTAGTTCTTGCCCTTCTCGGCGCCGTCGTGATGCGCAATGACCGTTCCATCGTAGTTAAGGATGAATCCGTATCCGTTGCCGTCGATCTGAATACCCTCAACGGTCTCCTGGACGTCTGTAAGGGTAAGGTCCAGACCCAGGACATTATTGGTATCTGTGAGAGCCTTGCACACCGAGATGATGACATTTCCGGTCTGGGCATCGACATAAGGGTTTACGACCAGCGGCTGGCCGCCGGCAGCAACAGCCTCCTTATACCAGTCTCTTGCCGTAGGGTCGTAGTCTTCGGGCGGAATCCAGCCGACACCGTCAACATACTTTCCGTTGATATATCCGTAAATACCCGTATAACTCTCATCGAACTGGGATGCCGTATTGGTGGACTCACGGGTGATATAGTCTACGATCTCATCATAGGTCGCACCGTTTGCAACCATGTGGTCAACAGTATCGGCAGCTACCCAGAGAACTGACCTTGCTGTCTCAAGATAATTCTCAAGATCAGCCGTAATCGCCGCTGCCTTATCGTTTCCGATCTCATTTATATGTGTGCTGGACGACTCGTACATAAGCCTGGTCGTATAAGCGACCAGCAGTGCCATGAGCACAAAAGTCGCTGTAAGAGTGACTAAAAGAGTCTTTCCGTTGTTGCGCATAAAACCCTCAATTTAATTTGACCAACCGAGACAATCATATTATAAAACAAATTTTCCTCAATAAGCACTACTGCACTACTGCACAAAAGAGCAGTTTTACTTGGCATATCTATGGTCGTTCTATATGCGAATTCACACTAATGGCCTTCCGCCGTTCAAAAAGTCGTTTTTAGCCCAAACACGCGGCAAAACATGCGGCAGCGCCGTTCATTTTGCCGTTCAAAACGGACTAATTATAAACTCCAGGCGGAATTCCAGGCGGCGCCGAGAGTTTAGCCTGGAGTTTGGGGTAAAAAGGGCTGAATTCCAGGCAAAACTTCAGGCGGCGCCGAGAGTTTAGCCCGGAGTTTGGGGTAAAAAGGGCTGAATTCCAGGCAAAACTTCAGGCGGCGCCGAGAGTTTAACCTGAAGTTTGGGATAAAACGGCCTGAACTCCAGGCAAAACCAATAACGGCGCCAGCTCACCCGGTGTTAAAATATGATCATCAATAAGAAGGCGCCGTGTAAGATGACCACTTTCTCGCATTTTAGTCCAGAGCACATAGGGATGCTCGTTCTGATTGCAGCAGCAATAACCATAGTGCTTCTTCTCATCAGGAGGGGCAGCGTGAAGTCTGCCTTAAGGACGGCGCTTGTGCTGTCGGCCGCAGCTCTTGCAGGCGAACTGGTCCAGGACGTGCTGCTTATAAGAGAGGGCTACAGCGTGCCGGACATCCTGCCGCTGCACCTCTGCAATCTCGGACTGTTCGTAAACCTCCTGGCCTGCCTCACACGCGGCAAAATCAGGTCTTACTTTGCCGAAGTATCTCTTGTCCTTATACTGCCGGGCTCTTTAGGCGCCCTGCTCTTTCCCGACTGGACATACAGGCCGTTCTGGTCGCCCGTATCCATGCTGTGCTTTTTTACGCATACTCTAATAGTGCTCGTTCCGCTCATTTTCCTTGTCATGAAGGAAGTTAAGGTAAGCTTTAAGCACTTCTGGTATTCATACCTGTTCTTAGCTATAGTAACGCCGCCGGTCTATCTCATCGACCGGAAATTCGGCGTGGATTATCTCTTCCTTATGTATCCTACGAAGGACTCGCCTCTGGAATGGATATTCAGCATCACAGGAGAGAAGCTTTACCCGGCAGGGCTCATCGCGCTTGTCACGGTGATGCTCCTCATCGTGTATTTGGTCTTCTTCATCGCCGGCAGGACCGCAAAAAATAAGGGGTCATCCCTGCCGGAATAACCCCTAAGATATAAAAAGCTGATCTAATATTACTTAAATGAGACCTTGGTCCACTCCTTGCCGAGGAGCTCGTTCTTGTCTTTTGAAGCGTCTTTTCTGGCCTGCTCGAACTTTGTCTGAGCTTCCTTGTCCTTGCCTGAAGCGACATTGGACTTGACCTTTCCGTTCTCGCCTTCGAAAAATTCGATCGAAGTCTTGCCGTCTTCCTTGGTCTCATACTCTATCGTGCAGATGAGATCCAGAGCCTTCTTGCTGCTGTTGTAGGTATAGAGGGAAGCCGCCTGGAAATTGGATCCGCTCGAGCCCGTCTCAAAGAAGCTTGTGCCGCCAAGATAAGTAAGTTCGGATCTCTCCCAGCCTGCTGCAACAACCTTGCATTTGCCGTCAGCAACTGTTACGACGCCGAAAATGTTGATGCGCACATCGCCCTGGTCTGCAACTTCTTCTCCGATGAAGAGCTCGTCAGTACCATCCCTATCCATGTCGTAAAGGATGTAAGAGAATGAGCCGTCCCAAATGCTTGTGGTGGGAATGCCGACAGCATCGTCAGAAACGCTTGCGGGATCAACATCCGGACCGTAATACCAAGCCCCCTGCGGTTCATTTACAGCCTTTTTAAAGCCGTCGATGAATCCTTCATAAGGGTTGCCGGCAGATACGGGATCTGTATCTTCAGTCGCAGCCGGAGTTGTGGCCGGTGCCTCTGTTGCCTCGGTAGTAGGAGCTGGTGCAGTGCTAGGAGCCGTGTAGACAGGCTGTTTAAAAGGAATAGCGCATGAAGCCAGTGAAGCTGCAGCAGCCAGACAAAGAGCCGCCGAAGCGGCCTTGGAGTAAACCGTATTTTTCATTAAAATCACCTCATAAATATGTATTAGTGCCTCCCCACAAGACACCTCAACACATTATGCCCGCAGTTAAAATGAAAACAATTTACAACGTAGGCATTCTTAGAGCAAAATTGCATTAATCTGCTATATGCCCCAAAATACTCTAATTAAATCTTATTACGCGGTCTAAAATACCCTTCATCTTGCCGATCGCGATGCCGTAATTGGTCATCGGAACGCCCTGGTCTTTTGCCTTCTGATAGCGGCTGTTAACCTCTGTCTCGCCGAGCATGCAGGCTCCGCAGTGGATTATCAGATCGTATCCGCTTAAGTCTTTGGGGAACTCCAGTCCTGATGTGAACTTAAAGTCAAAATCCACACCGGTATATTCCCTGATCCAGCCCGGGAGCTTTACGGTTCCGATGTCTTCGCACTGGCGGTGATGGGTGCAGCCTTCACTTATAAGGATCTTCGCGCCGTCATGAAGTTTATCGAGCATGTTGGCGCCTTCGATCGACTGGTCAAGAATGCCCTTGAACCTTGCCATCAGGATCGAGAAAGATGTGAGCGGGATCTCCTTGGGGACGATTTTCGAGACCTTGGCAAAGGCCTGGCTGTCGGTAATGACCATTCTGACTTTGCCGACCTTCTCGAGCGCTATGGCAAGCTCAGTGTCCTTGACTACGACGGGAATCGCGCCCTTGCCCAAAAGATCTCTTATAACCATCTGCTGTGGAAGGATCAGGCGGTCCTTGGGCGCGGACTTGTCGATAGGCACGACGAGCACGACCAGATCGCCTTCTTCCACAAGATCAGATACCAGAGGACGGGATTTGCGCTGGCTGATAATGACAGCGACCTTCTCTTTAAGTTCCTCTATTCCTTCGCCCTTGAGAGCGCTTACGATCATTGCATCTTCGGGCACTTCTGCAGTACCGAGATCGCTCTTATTTACGACCACGAGATGAGGTATCTTGCGCTTCTTAAATTCAGCCAGAAGCGCCTTCTCGTCGTCGCCCATGCCGATGCTGCCATCAATTACGAGGATAGCAATATCGGTCTCATCGATGACCCTGATGCTCCGCTCGATACGCTGGCTGCCGAGCTGTCCTTCATCGTCGATACCTGGAGTATCGATTATCACGACAGGACCCAAAGGGAGCAGCTCCATCGTCTTTCTGACGGGGTCAGTCGTCGTGCCGGCCACATCGGAGACGATCGAGAGCTCCTGGGATGTGAACCTGTTTACAAGGCTTGATTTGCCTGCGTTGCGGCGTCCGAAAAATGCAATGTGTGTGCGTTCCATGGTTTACCTCGTCATCTTGATCCGGTCCAGATATTTTACGTTGTCACCTCTTGAGGTGACGATCTCATAGCCTATGCTATCCATCCTGCGCTTCAGGCAATTCATGCATTCGGCAGCTTCCTCGCCGGTGCAGATCTTGTTGTCGTACAGGGCATATTTCTTCCTGACACCGACAGGCGACAGGTTCGGCATAATTACATTAGCGCCCGCTAAGATACCCTTCTCTCTGCCTCTCGGATCGACCGTTCCCAGAGCGGTGGTTGCAGGAAGCAGGACTGTCGGGATCATGAGCCTTATTACACTTAAGAGGAACAGCGTGAGATCAAGGTCTCCTGCCTTCTCGTTCGCGAAAACAGTGTCCTTATGCGGTATAAACGGACCTATGCCGATCATCTCGGGATCGAGCTTTTTAAGGAAAAGGAGGTCATCTGCGATGTTCTCCATCGTCTGGTAAGGCGAGCCCACCATGAATCCCGCACCGGTCTGGAAACCGATCTCCTTCAGGTTATAAAGGCACTGCTGCCTGTTGGCCGGCGACAGATTCTTCGGATGGAGCTTTGCATAGTGGTCGAAATCCGCGGTCTCGTGCCTTAACAGATATCTGTCAGCACCCGCATCGAAAAAGGCCTTGTAAGAATCATAGCTCTTCTCGCCTATCGACAGCGTGACTGCGCAGTCAGGGTGCTCCTTCTTGATCGACTTTATGATGTCCACCATCATCTCATCAGTGTAGAAGGCATCTTCGCCGCCCTGAAGGACTATGGTCCTGAATCCCAGATCATAGCCGTATGAAGCACATCCGATTATCTCTTCCATGCTCAGCCTGTAGCGGTCGGCATTCTTGTTGCCGCACCTGATGCCGCAGTAATAGCAGTCGTTTCTGCAGTAGTTCGTGAACTCGATAAGGCCTCTTATAAAGACTTTGTTTCCGTAGTGTTCGCGCGCCTTAGCCGATGCCTTCTCTGCCAAATATGCCTGTGTCTCTGAGTCACGGTTATTAAGAAGCTTAACGATCTCTTCGCGCGTTAAACTGCCTGTATCACAAAGTTTATGGATTATGTCTTGAATCTCTATCATACCGGGCAACATCCTATAGCTTCTTCGTCTTGAGCGACTGAAAAGGGATTCCCGGCAATATTGCCGATAGCAGCAACTTTAATCTCCATAAGACCTCCTTTACTCATCCGAGCAAATAAGGTTCTGAAGCAAATAAGCATGTAGATTTACTTAAAGCCTTCTGCGTCAGGACGAACCTTCCGCGTTCAGAACTGTTAAGGATAAAGTATCACCTTGGCATCACAAAAGCAACGGTTCCTGCCGCGCACTCGAAAACAGGTCGTTTTTCGATTGATTTAATGTGAGTTTATTATCTGACGCCGGTCTGATCAGCGCTTCCTGCCGACCATGACTCTTCTGGCGAGTTTAAGGTAGATCTTCTGCCACCACGGCCTTAAAGCCTTGTCGGCCTCAACGAGCTTCTCCCTGATCGGGATCTCCTGCGGACAGTGCTGCTCGCACTTTCCGCATTTGACGCAGAGCGACGCATCAGCGGGTGTTATGCGCAATGCGACCGTCTGGAAATACTCGAGGCGTCCTGAACTCTTATTCTCAGAATACATGTGGTTATAGCACGAGAAGATCGCCGGAATGTCGACGCCCTTGGGGCACGGCATGCAGTATCTGCAGCCGGTGCAGTTTACCTTCGTGCTCTCGATGATGTATGACTTGATCTTTGATATGAATTCCTTCTCGGCAGGTCCGTAGCCGCCGGCCTGGGCCTCCGATGCGATGCGGCAGTTCTCTTCGACCATGTCTACCGAGTTCATGCCGGATAGTACGCACGTGATCTCAGGCTGGTCCCAGAGCCATCTGAATGCCCATTCTGCAGGCGTCCAGCCATGTGGATCTGAAGCTATCTCACGCTTGGCTTTCTCGGGCAGGAGATCGACTAACTTGCCGCCTCTTAAAGGCTCCATTATGAATACTGACAGGCCCTTCTCGTGAGCTGCCTTGATGCCCTCTCTTCCTGCCTGTGTAAACTCATCGAAATAGTTGTACTGGACAAGGCAGAAATCCCAGTCGTATGCGTTAAGAAGCTGCTTGAATGAATTCGTATTGCCGTGGAAGGAGAAGCCGATGTTCCTGATCTGGCCGCTCTTCTTTTTCTCTGCGATCCACTCTTCAATACCTAATTCTTTAAGCTTCTCCCACTGGTTGATATCGGTCATGTGGTGCATCAGATAATTATCGACATAATCTGTGCGGAGGCGCTTTAACTCCTCGTCGAAATATTTATCGAGCCCTGCGCGGTTCCTGATAAGATACTGCGGGAGTTTGGTTGCAAGGCGGATCTTGTCCCTGATGCCGTTCTTCTCTATTATGCGTCCGACGAGCTCTTCGCTGCCGGGATAAATGTATGCGGTATCGAAATAATTGACACCGCTTTCATAGGCGCGCATGAATTCCTTCTCGGCCTTGTCAAAATCTATCGTATTGCCGTTCCTGGTGAACCTCATGCATCCGTATCCGAGGATGGAATAACCGTTTCTGTACTGCATAAAATATCTCCCTGAAATTCCTTTTAATCAGGTTAGCACATATTATTTTACAGTTATATTTTTACTTGGGCATTTTTGTAAAATACCTATCATTTTTTGCCCTTGACCCAAAATCGGAATATCCCTTGCGTCACATGGTTTTTGCCTTTGCAAAACAATAAAAACAAATTAACATTCGATACACTTTTATTGAATTACAATAAAAAATTGTTGCATTTCGAGTTCGCAGGGTGTATTATAGCCGCAGCTATGAAAGGGGATTTTAGGAAATGAAAAAAGCAAAGACCATAGCAATTGTATTAGGCACAGCCATTCTTTTCACAGGCTGCATACCGCACAAGAACATGGGCAATAAGAACAATAATTTCGACCTGCCCGCGAACCCGGAGATCTTCGATTATGTCCTTAATGACAGCTGCCGAGAGATGTCAGTCACAGTAAACGGCAGGACCTATGTCGATTACGGCTCCCTCTCAGATGAATACAAGGATTACTCAATTAGAGACTGCTTAGGCCACATCGAGCATTACGAGAACAGGCGCGTTTATACGCTTGCCGAAGACCCTTATGACAACTATATCCTTGTAAAGAATATCTACAGTTATTCAGGCGACACAAGGTTCTTCAGAGCCACAGATACGATGAGGCAGGATATCTATACACCGGTATATATCGAACCTTTGGGCTTCGGATGCTGGTGTGATTCAGGACGCCACAGCGAGCAGCCTGCTGCAACCGTCGGACTGATCCTTAACGCAGACAACATTAAGATGCTGAGCTATGAATATCAGATCAACGGCGAATTCGCAGGCGGCGGAGATACAGGCTATGTCAGCGGAACACCTTACAAGAAGGGTGAACTCATAAAGATCGGAATTACAGAGTACGAACTCGGTGACAAGGCAGATAAGAATGCACCATTTAACTTGAGCATTACATTCAAGGTCACGGACGCAAATGACAATGTTTATGAGGTCACAGGTTCTTACGACCGTGAGATGATGCTCGGCGCATACCTTGTCGGTCTCTCGATTGAAGGCGATGCGACAAACGGATTTTTCCTTAAAGAAGACATTTAACCGGAGACAGATATGATGAATAAAAAGATATTGGCACTTATCTTAAGCGGAGCATTCCTTATGTCCGGATGTTCACTTATAAACAGGACTCCCGCGCCGGATCTTCCGGCCGGTGCGCCCTCCTTTACTCAGGAAAGCAGCTCAACGGGCGAAGCTGTGATCAATTACAACGGAAGAGAATACGCCTTCTTCGGCACTTTAAACGGCAGCATGAGCAATGAGTCTTTAGGAGAGTGCTTAGGATACATAGGCGACGATGAGAACGAGAGACTCTACACACTAATGGAAGATCCCTTCGATAACTACCTCGTGGCTAAAAACACATCAGGCGTCATGGACCAGCCGGGCTTCTACAGAGCCACAGATACAAAGAATAAGGATATCCTTACACCTTCCTACATTGAGTCTTTAGGCTACGAATCCTGGGGTTCTTCAGGCCTTCACTACGAGGAAAGAACAGCTGTGATCGGTATTGTCTGCGAGGCTGATAACGTTGTTGAGATCAAATATTCCGCCGACATCAACGGCGAGCATTCTAACATCGGCGGAGTCCGCTATGGCAACATGGGCGTTCTTAAACATGGCGATCTCTTAACGATCGAGATTCTCGAAAGAAGCGTTGTAAAGTTCACAGAGCCCGATAAGCCCTTCAGCGTCAGGATTACATTTACGGTCATCGACAAGAGCGGCAACGAGTCCAAGGTCAACGGTGAATTCACTCACGACATGATGCTCGGCGGATATTTCCGTCAGCTTGAAGTCCATTACAGCGAATGCGAGGGATATTTTCTGGTCGTGAACTGATTACAAGGCATCGAAAAAAGCATAGAAGGAGGCAGCCAAATGGACAGAGATCAAAGCATTGAACTCGCACGTGTTCTTAACCGGGAATACCAGTCAGCAGATGAACTCAATTCCAGGATCACTGACTGCGAAGAAAAGCTCGCAAAGCCCTTCAACGCCTCCATCGAAGATAGAAATATCTTCTATTATTTCAAGCCGTTTTTAAAAGCCTCTGTCATCACGACACTGATCCTGTTGCTGCCGACTTATATCTGGGCCTCTATCAGTGAGTTCCTGGCGCAGGAACACGGCGATCACACTCATTTTGCTTTCAGGGTTACCTTCCTGTTTCCTGCCGGCGTATTTTTATTGATTTGCCTCCTCGGTTTTTTAGCTGCAAAAAGGAAACTGAAACTTTTCGTGCAGTCCGAAGAACAGAGGATCAATGCGGATCTGAGGCATCGGGAAAATATGAGATCGGAACTGTCTAAGCTTCAGCACCAACTTGATGATCAGATGACCAGCCTCGGCAAATATAACGGTCTTGTTCCTGCAGGTTACAGGACGCAGAGACATATGAAAAAGATTGAAAATCTGCTCCTTACAAGCAAAGCAGATTCATTCGAAGAAGCTATATTACTTATGGATAATCAGGAAGGAATTTAATTATGCAGACATCAGTAAGAATTGGAGCAACAGGTCTTTTAGCACTTATATTTATGGTCCTCATCGGGCTTACGGTTTTCGCATTCATCAAGAAGAAAATCGTGATAGGCATAGTCCTCTCAGTTATCTGCGTCATAGGAATAATAGCTCTGGGGTGGCTCTGGTTTAATTCGCCGATGTAAAACCCGTCATAAAAAAGTGTGCTCCGACCTTACGCCGGAGCACATTTTTTATCAGTCTTTTGCAAGATATACGAAGGTCAGTTCGTCATCGATCTTCTGTTCTTTAAACTTTCTATAGCCCAGGGACTCGTAAAGCCTTATATTTTCAACGCTTTTCGTGCTGGTAAAAAGCTCAAGCCTGCACTCGAAGTAAAACTTTTCGATAGCTTTTAAGAGCATTGTACCGTTGCCCTGATTCCTGTAATCGGGATGCACCATGAGCTTGCCGATATATGCAGTGCGGCGCTTCTCATAGGCTCTTACGGAACCGATGATCTTATCGCCGTCAGTCATCTTCAGGATAATGCCTTTATTGAACTCTTCGGTTAACTCCTCGAGGGTCTCTCTAAGCGGAGGAATGTCCTTATTGTTAAACAACGCTGCCTCGCTCTGATAAGCAAGATACTGGAGATCAAGGATCTCCTGAAGGTCTTTTTCTTCAGCCTTGGTAATATTCATAGTGGCTATTTACCAGCTTGTGACTGATATTTATAAATCTCCGAAATGAATATATCATATCGGCTCTTTAATGGCACTAGCCTTATGCCTCTACCTGATATAATTCAGGCTGCTTTTATCTTGATTATCTGTTCTCCTCGTATTATTAATTTGTAGTTTTTATAGACCCTCATCAAGGTCTTATAATTTCTAACAGACGCTGTGGATTAGTCTTGTTCTCCTAACGCTTTGACGTTTTTAGACAGGCAATAACCACAGCTGTTTGTTTTAACGGTAATTAGTTAGATAACGCATGACGTTTCATATAGCACGAGGTTACGTAAGAACAAACGAGTCTGTGGACCAAAGCAGTGTCAAATATTCATTTGGAGGTTCTGCTATGTTTTACGCAGGAATTGATGTGGCAATGGATAAACACGATTGTGTTGTCTTGGATTCTGGCGGTAATATTGTCTTTGAAGTCTTTACCTTTGAGAACAGCCGAGACGGATTTAGAACTCTTAAGAAGGTTCTCCAAGCCTGTTCCAAGAATCCCAAGAAGATAAAAGTAGGACTGGAAGCTACCGGTCACTACAGCGATAATATTCTGGCTTTCTTGAACAATTCTGGCTACGACCCCGTATTGTTCAATCCGTTACATACTAATCTTTTCAGAAAAGGTCTAAGCCTTAGAAAGACGAAAACGGATCACGTCGATGCGCATACCATTGCGACTATGCTGAGAACTGAAGATCTCAAGTCCTACTCGCAACAATCTTACCATCTTGCCGAATTGAAATCACTAACTCGTTATCGTTCAGCACTTGTTTCAGACTGTAGCCGTCACAAGATCTCACTCGTCAGGCTTTGTCAGATTCTCTTTCCTGAAATTAAAAATCTTGTCCCGACTCTGCACATGTCCTCTGTATATACCCTGCTTTCAGAATGTCCTTCAGCAGATAAGATAGCCAACTGCAACCTCACTCATCTCACATCTTTACTCTCTTCTGCATCCAAAGGACACTATGGTCGAGATAAAGCTATTGAGATAAGAGATGCTGCCAGAAAATCTATTGGCATAAAGAGTACCGTCAAGGAACTGGAGCTTAAGCAGACAATTGACCTCATCCAAATCTATCTTCAGCAGATTGAAACCGTTGATGAAGAAATCAACAAGCATATGGATGAGATTGAAAGCCCAATTACTTCCATTCCCGGCATTGCCAATCGCATGGCCGCCGTAATCCTGGCAGAAACAAACAACTTTCAGGACTTTGAACGCGCGGAACAAGTCCTCGCATTCGCCGGATTGGACCCGTCGGTATACCAGTCAGGACAACTGACTTCTACACATTCCAAGATGGTAAAACGGGGTTCTAAATATCTTCGTTATGCTATCTTCAATGCAGCCAAATACGTATGCCATTGGGATCCGACATTCAGAACTTACCTGCACAAGAAACGGGCAGAAGGAAAGCCTTATAACGTTGCCGTCTCGCATGCTGCCAAGAAACTGACGAGAGTTATGTTCCATCTCGTAAAAACAAACAAGGAGTTCATTTCACAAGCATAAACCACATCTGAATATTATTACTTGTTTTTCCAAGCACCTCGTGGGGGCTTGATTCGTTATGCAATTATCAAGGTTCGATGTAACTAGCGTTTACGCTACATTTTTCTTATTGACTTTTAATAGTTAGTCTGTCCTCATCGTGTAATATGTCTCGGCATGTGCAAGACTTAATGTCGAGAGGAATGATGAAAGTGATCCGAAAAGTGTCGTTACAAGAACTCCGAGTATGCCGTAAAGGATAACCGCAGGAACAGCAGGCATAAGGTACGGAACCTCCAAAGAATTCTCGATATAGTGATTGAAAGGAAATACTGTAAGTATTCCTAAGATAAGGCCTGCAATTCCGCCTGCTGCGCCGATCGTAATGCCTTCGGTAAGTGAGAAAAGGCAGATGCGGCGTGAAGAAGTTCCCAGGATCCTTAAGACTGCAAATTCCTTTTTCCTCTCGTGGAAGATGACTGAGAAGAACAGGATCATCGTAAGGAATGAGAATATAAGGAGCACCGTCAGAGTAACATTGATTATATTCTCGACAGAACCGAGCTTTACTGCAACATCGCTTATAAGCTTATCTGTCTCAATGAATTTGATGCCGCCTGCTCTGTTATAGATCTCCTTCTCGACAGCAGTGATATCTGCACCGTCATTGACGCGGAGAAGGACTGTCGATACCCATGCGCCGTCATCCTCGGGATTTAAGAACTGATATCCCTTATCCTTTGCATCATTTAAGATCCCGCGCATCGTGTCTCTCGACATGAACACCGAATGGTCAAGGCCTGTGGCGGTCTCGCCGAGCTTGCCTGCGACACTGTATTCATTGCCGTAGAACTTTACTTTGCCGTTGGACAAAGGTGTAACTTCGCTTCCGATGATCACACTGCCGTTTGATACATCAGATGTAACCTTCTCATCGATCCATGGACCGATAACGAAGTCTGTATCAGGATCGAATGCAATGAGCTGCACTCTTGTGGAGCAGCAGTCTGATGATAATGATGTGAAATAGAACTGGCTGGTGGCGCATTCTACGCCTTCGATCTCTGCAGCAGCTGTTGCCACAGAGACATCCATATAAAAGAATTCAGGTTCACCTGTAAGAAGAATATTTCGCGCTTCGATCTCAGAAGATTCAGGAACGATCATCAAGTCTGCTCCCATTCTCTCCTGCATCCTTCCGATACCGTTGTTAAGCGATGCCTTGAGCGCGAGTCCCACGAACAGCGCATATGAACCGATGACGGCAGCAAGCATCAGGCAGAAAGACCTGTATGGTCTTTTCCTGATGTTCCTGATGCCGAATCCGAAACTTTCCTTAACTGCAGACATCTTAAGCTTTCTTCTTTGAGACAATATAGGATACTGCGTTGATAAGAGCAGTTACGATGATAAGTGCACCTGCGATGATGAGTGCAGGCTGTGTTCCTGAATGGCAGGGCATGTCATGAGATCCGCATACACCGATAACGACTGTGGGAATAAGGATCACCAGAACACCGTTGATAGCTGATGCGACTGCATAAGCTGCCTCGGCTGCCTTCTCTTTTGACAGAACGATCAAGAGACCTAAAACGATTGTTGCAATGCCGATTGCAACTTCAGTCTGTGATGTCCAGTGGCACTTCATGAACTTGCCGTCCATTGCTGCGCACACCTTGAATATCACTGTCGGAATGAGGGCTGTAAGAAGTCCTAATACGGCAATTACAATGCCTGTTATCTTTGTCTTGTTCATATTGATTTCTCCGTTTTTCTTAAATGTTATATTCCGGCTCGGGATGAGCTGTCGCAAGGTCGAATTTCTGCAGGAGCTTCCTTCTCATTGCAAGAAATTCCGCTTCACCTCTCTGCCTCGGATGAGGGATATTAACATCGATGATGTTGCTGATCTTGCCCGGTCTCGGCGTCATTATGACGATCCTGTCCGACAGGTAGATAGCTTCATCGATGTCATGTGTGACCAGCACCATCGTTATGCCGTTGAGCCTGTGAAGTTCCAGGAGCTTATCCTGGATATCAGCTCTGGTGAATGAATCGAGTGCGCCCATGGGCTCATCCAAAAGGAGCATCTTCGGTTCATTAATAAGTGTTCTTGCGATAGCGACTCTCTGGGCCATGCCGCCGCTTATCTGATAAGGATATGAATCCTCAAATCCTTTAAGTCCGACAAGTTCGATGTATTTCGCGACATCGCTCTTCTTCTGTTTATATACACGTCTTGTCTTAAGTCCGTATGCTATATTCTGCTCAACTGTAAGCCAGTTAAAAAGACCACCCTGCTGGAAAACATAACCGCGCTCGGGATCGGGCTTTTTTATCGGATGATCTTCCATCACGATCGTGCCTGAATCCGGCTTATCAAGACCTGCGATAGATCTTAAGAGCGTTGTCTTTCCGCACCCTGAAGCACCTATTATCGAGATGAACTCGCCGCGCTTTACCTTGAGGCTTACGTCCTCCAGTGCTTCGACATCAGCGCCGTCATCGTCTTTGTAGATACGCCTTAAGTTCTCTATCGTAAGAATGTAATCTTCATTGTTGTTATTGTCTGCCATTATCTTACGAGTCCCTTCTGCCATCTTAAGGCGTATTTCTGGATCCTCTCAAGGATCGCTGTAATGAAGCTGAATAATACCGCCATTACTATGATCGCAGCGAAAACCTTGTAGTAAGCGCTCCACACCTTGGAGAGATTGATGTAGTAACCGAGGCCTCCCGGCTGACCCATCATCTCCGCCATTACGAGCGTTGTGAAAGCAAATGCATTCGCTGTCGAGATGCCTGTAAAGATCTGGGGCATCGCATGTGGCACTGCCACTCTGAACACGAGGTCGAATGTGTTGGAACCAAGTGTTCTTGCAGCTTCGAACTGCACCTTAGGTGTTGACTTGATGCCCTGGGCAGTAAGGCTCGTAACCGGGAACCATACGCAGATCACGATAAGGAATACCGCAGCTGCAAAAGGTGTCGGAAGGAGCGTTAAAGCAAAAGGCATCCAGGCTACCGCCGGAATTACACCCGTAACATTAAGTACGGGTGTAACCCAGTAGTATACCTTCGGAAACCAGCCTATCAGGATGCCGGTGCCTACTCCGAAAATAACGCCTGAGATAAAGCCTGCTGCATAAAGCCTTAATGAATAAAGTGTATTCTCCAGCACGAACTGGGGCTCTATGAGAAACGCTTCGATTATTCCTGCAGGACCGGGGAAAAACGGCTGAGGCAGAACCTGCCATTTGGTTCCCAGAAGGTCCCACAGCAAAAGACCTATGCCTGATGCAAATCTTAATGGAGCGCCCTTAACAAACTTCTTCCATTTGTCGTGGTCCCTAAGGGATATCAGTCCCAGAATAAGGAACAATGCAGCTAAGAAGAAAAGCACGATCCTGTATGCGATGTTGATGTTTATGAATGCAGAGCCAACCGGATAATCGACGATCTCAACGGGTGCCGTGATCGGGATCAGGGCATTTAGAAGTGCCGCTATAAGGAATCCTGATACTGACAGCAGCAGCCCATAGATGACAGAACTCTTCTTTATCATTTGCCGCCATCCACATTCACATCAGCGTAATATTTCGAAGTGTAAGTATCCGCGTCTGTTTTCAGATAACCGATATCGTAGAGCTGCTGAGCGAAATAGTGCACGTCATCTTTTACGTTGAATGCACCTGCCTGGCGCTGCTCAAATGAAGGATAGTTATATGAAGTGATCAGGTAGATCGCAAGATCACGGTCTTCGATCTGTGAATACTTGCCCTTGATGATGATGTCTACAGCCTGCTCGGGATTCTTGTTTATGAAGTCCTGTGCCTTTCTGTATGCACGGAGGAGTGCCGCAACTTCTTCAGGGTTCTTCTCATATAAGACCTTTGATGCATATAAGAAGCAGCATGCCTTGCCTGCGAAAGGTTCATCCTTTGTGATATCCAGGATAGTCTTAACCTTGCCTGCCTTCTCTGCTACGCTTGCGAGCGGGTCCCACATTGCTGCGGCATCAAGATCACCCTTATAGAGTGCTTCGAGTTCGAGGTTGCCGTCTGCAAAAGGAAGGAATTCCACTTCGTGATCTTCCTGCCTTGCTGAGATGCCTGCATTCTCGAGCCATACGCTTGCTACCTGGTGGGGAGTTCCGCCGACTTCATCGACACCTATCTTAAGGCCCTTAAGATCTTCAGCTGTCTTGATGTCAGAATCAGGACGTACTACGATCTTGATGCATCCGTCGTGAAGCTTGTCTACTACGATCGTGTTAACGCCCTGCTCCATTGAAGGAAAGAACTGGAAGTCGCCGTTAACAATCGGGATAGTACCGTTGTTAAGACCGATCTTTCTTGTCTCGGTATCAGCCGAGATCAAAGTAACATCGAAGCCTTCTTCTTTGAAGTAACCGTTCTCATATGCAATATAGATCGGAGCTCCGCATAAAGAACCGTCGAGTCCCGGGATATTGATCTTGCCGTATTTGGTGCCTTCTTCTTTCTTTGCACAACCTGCAAAGGATAATGTAAGTGAGAAGAGTGTAATGACCGCTGCTGACTTCTTCAAAGCAGCGAGAACCTTCTCTTTTGTGAATCTCTGTGACATAACTGCCGCCTCCTTTTTTGATTGAGAAGATTTAAGCACAGAGATGTTTTCGCCGCTAATTTATAAATCTCATAGAAACCTATAACAAAAGGCTATACGGGCTTAAAGGTCAAGCGCATTTGATACCATGTCACTCCGCCGTGAAGCGATTTTAAGGTGACACCTTCATTAACAAAACCGAAACGTGAATAATAAGGTATCAGTTCTTTTTTACACGTAAGAACAAGACCGTCACGGCCCTGCTTTTCCGCTTCACTGATAACATGCTTAATGAGTGTTCCGGCGCACCCCTTTTTCCTGTATTCAAGAATGGTATTAACACCGAAGATCATCTGCCAGGCGCCGTATTCATCATGCATGGAGGCATCCTCATACATCCTGTCAGTAAGATCTCTTTCATCAGTTGCAAAGCCGTCAACAAAAGAAACGAGCCTGTCGCCGTCAAAAAGAAGCCAGAAATGGTCAGCATAGACTTCAAGTCTTTCTCTGAAGTCTTCTTCCGTTGCAGCTTCATTGGGCGGGAAGCATTCCTTCTCGACTGCAGTAAGTATATTAAGATCTTCTGTTGTTGCTGTTCTGATATTCATGTCCCTATTCTATACGATGCGGCGTAGAAGCGGGGTATACCTTTTCTTTATCGGAAGCGATAAAAAACGTCTATTATCTTTTAAAAGCGGACTATTCTATAATTCCCTCCAAACACAGGAGGACATGAATATGGCTTATAATTTCGACACATTAAAGATCCGTGCAGGATATAACCCGCTTGAGCATAACAATGCAGTAAGCGTACCGATCTACCAGACAGTAGCATATGAGATGGGAAGCACAGCAAGAGCAGACGCACTTTTCGCTTTCGAACTCGAAGATCCGCTCTATACCAGAGTATCCAATCCTACAGTCCAGGTTCTTGAGAAAAGAGTTGCCGCACTTCACGGCGTTGATTACGCAGTTGCAGTCGCATCAGGAATGGCAGCAATCTCTTATACAGTACTGGCTCTTGCATCAAAGGGCGGCAGGATCCTTACAAGCCCCAGACTCTACGGCGGAGCTGTAGACGGCTTCCACTCGATCCTTGAAGAACTCGGCGTTAATTACGACATGATCGCAAACCCTGACGACCCGCAGGAGTTCGAGAAGAACATCAAGGAAGATACAAAAGCTATCTATATCGAGACGATCTCAAACCCTCTTGCAACCGTTCTCGACTTTGATGCAATTGCTGAGATCGCCCACAGGCACGGCATCCCGCTCGTAGTAGATAATACGGCTGCAACACCTTATCTCTTCAATCCTTTCGAGCACGGTGCAGACATCGTCGTATATTCCGCAACTAAGGCTTTGTGCGGCCACGGCAACGTAATCGCAGGACTTATCCTCGAGAAGGGCGGCTTCAATTACGATAAGGAGAAGTTCCCTGTCTTAGACAGAAAGCTCTGGTTCTTAAGAGACAAGAACGAGAATCCCAGGAGCATCCTCGACATCTTCCCCATCTCACCCATCACGGGCAAGATCAGAGCCGTGCACCTTAATTACTTAGGCGCTGCGCTCTCACCTTTTGACGCTTACCTCATCCTTCTCGGCATCGAGACGCTCTCTGAAAGAGTCTCCAAGCAGACTTCTTCAGCAGTTAAGATCGTTAAATATCTTGAGACAAACAAGCATGTTAACTGGATCAGCTATCCTTACGCTGCAGGAAGCAAATACAAAGAGCTCGCGGACAAATATCTCCCGAACGGCGCAGGCGGAATCTTCTCATTCGAATTCAACGGCACAGAAGCACAGAAGAGAAAATTCATCGAATCAGTCAACATCTTCGGCTATCAGGCAAACATCGGCGATGCAAGATCTCTTATCGTCAATCCCGCCCAGACAACTCACGGTGAGCTCACACACGAGCAGCGTGATGTAACGGGTCTGTCGATCAACACCATAAGACTTTCCATCGGCCTTGAAGATCCCCAGGATCTTATCGATGACCTCGATCAGGCCTTCGAAAAAGCGTTTACATAATACCAGTTATTCTAGCCTTAATAGTAGAAAGGGGACCGTCTCATTACCGGGATGGCCCCTTTTTCTATGACTGTTTACCCATAAATCGCCTTATAATGCACTTTTGTTTGGATTTATATGGAGTATTGTATTACCGTTGTAAAAATATGGTCAGGAGAACCAGGAATATGAAAAAGACAAAGAAACACTCTATAGCATTCGTTATTACGCTGATCTGCGCTTTAACGATGGTGCCTGTTACAGGCTGCGCGAACAATACACCTGAAGGCGCAAATCCTACTGTTGCTGAAGAAAGCACAACAGCATCACAGGCAGAAACAACGAACGGAACTTTACCAGACACATCTGAAAGTGCTCCGGCTTCGGACAAACTTACGGAGGATCAGGCTAAAGAGGCATTTAATTACTTCATGATCAACAGCCTTGCAGAGCTTAACTCTCCCGTAAGAAGATACTGGAATTACGAGAAAACAGAAGGCGATATTGCAGTCTTCTGGTTTACTTCCAATAACCCAAGCTTCCCTACAAGACTTGATATGAATCTTGTTACAGGCGAGACAGTTGCAAGCGCTTATGAACGCAAGGGCGCAGATCTTAACAAGATCGAAGATCCGGGCGTTTCAGAACATAACTTCAACGCATGGGATTACATCAAGAATCCGCCGGAATATAAGGGCGCTGCGGATGCAAAAGACATGCAGCAGTACATTGGCAAGAATATCAGTGATATCACCAAGGAATACACAGACCTTGAATATAAGCCGGACCAGAAGAATACCGGATGGGTAAATAAGAATCTCATGTTCGATACTTACGGCAAGGATAAGGAAACTGTCGAATACGTACGTGTTTTCGAGGGCGCGGAATTCAGCTTATACGGCATCGTTTCCGGAATGAGCCTTAAAGACGCGGTTGCATGTGCTGTTATGAACGGCGCAGCGAGCATGATCCCCGGTGATTCATCTCTTATCGATGGCGAAGGCACGCTTTACTACTTTGAAATGGACGACGGCAACACCTTGGAAGTCGTTCTGACTAAGGATGGCAAAGTCAATTACGCCGGCGTCATAAGCAAGAACATAAAAGATAAATTCGTTACGGATATGTAAGTTCAAGGGCTGCTTCAATGCAGCCCTTTGTTTTTGAAGTTTTCTGCTTCAATCCACTTTCATGCTGAAGCACCAGTTGCCGATCTCGGTGCCGGCGGCGGGGACTTTCATGTGGTCAAAGCACGTAAAGCCGTTCGATTCGTAGAACATGGTATTTTCGACGGAGTTGGTGATCAATGAGAGCATGCCTCCGCCCTTTTTTCTGACATAAGGTACCATGTATTCCTGAATATCTCTTGTGCCTATGCCGTGCCTTTGCCTGTCAGGCCTTACGGCGAGGATCTCGATATAGTAGACATCAGGATTTTCATTAATAAACTTGTCAGCGGGAGCGACGCATTTATCGTACATATCAAACCACTTGAATGGTGTGATCCCGTAATGGAAGACCATGCCTATGCCTGTTGCGAGATATTCAGAAAAGCCTGCCTGCTTTCTTCCCGGATCGTGGATCGAGAACGCCGTGATAATCTCACCGTCATCTTCTCCCACAACGGCCTGACGCCGCTTGATCTCAGCCTTGAAACATTGAACATGCAGATCGTAGATGAATTTCCATCTCTTCTCCGGATTATCCACAAAAGGCCTGTAGAAATCGTACTCCATGAATGCATCAGCACATAATGTGCTGATCGTCTTCAGATCCTTGTCTTCAGCGACTCTGTATGTAAGCATAATGTACCCCGTCCGCTGTGCAGCTTATCAATTGCGTTGTGTTATCCGGTTATGTGCTTTTGTTCTGATCAGTTACCTCAGTTCTTTTACGTTGAATGTGTATACCTTTGTATAATCTCCGTCCAGACAGATGCTGACGGTGAAGTCTTCAAGATTATAGACGCAGGACCACTCGGTTATGGTTTTGTTCTTGACTTTGCCGAGTATCGCCATTGCCTGTTCCTCTGTGGCTTTCCGGCTGCCGCCCAGGCATTCTTCCATCGTTGGAAGCCTGCTGTCAGGCAAACCCTTGTTATAGAATTCTCCGGGTGCAATAACACTGTTGGTGCAGCATGGATGTTCTGTTACGACCATCTCATTATCAAGCCACTCGACGACAACATATCTGCCGGTCTTGTCCGTGATGAAGAGATGGTAGGATACCTTCGGCGAATGCATATCGTATGAACTGAGCAATTCGATTGCCTCATCTACTGATGCGCATTTATCGAGGATCGCTCTCAATGCGCAGAAGACCAGAAGATCAGGCTTGCCGTTATCCTGATGTGTCTCCCCGATATTCAGCTCTAAGATCCCCGCTCCTACACCTTTCTCATTCATTCCATCCACTACGGCATAAGGCGTAATGACCATTAATAGTCTGCCCAGAGGCGAGTCAGGACTTATAGGATAATTCTGACTGACACCGAAAACACCAAGATCAGCAACACCTATCGACTCATAACATCCTTCCGGATGCGAATAAATAAGCAGTGTATCCGTCTCCGGATAATCGAAATTGCGTCCGAAAAGGTGCTTGCCTTCAGGTGTGACAGCCGCAAAAGCCGCGCAGCCGTAGCTCTCCACATTAAAGCGCGGCCTGATCCCGTATAAGTGGTTATTGAAGATCCAGTCCAGAAGTTCTTCAATGTTCGCTGCACCGGAACCAAGCATACCGTCAGTGTCGGTGCATTCGATATTCTTCATTGTGTATAAACCACCGCCCGCTTTCCTTACCGTCATCATGGTCCTGATGTGATTAAAGAGCATGACGGAAGGAACGATGATCATAAGTCCGTAAACAACGGGCAGGACGATCCTTTTCTTAAGCTTGAAAACAAAGCAGATCTCTACTATCAGTGAGAGCAGGAAAAGAATTGCACCGGCAGGAATGAAAGGCATCCAGTTAAATGCCC
>JAEEGK010001770.1_pt1 | contig 54024 bp, 31 predicted proteins | sample 8958771 | NCBI WGS metagenome assembly JAEEGK01 (sample SAMN16246547, study PRJNA631951) | gut metagenome | biome: gut microbiome; feature: rumen; material: SC-attached | host: Bos | place: Iran: Karaj | collected 2018-10 | reverse complement strand
CGAGCCTCAAAGGTAGAAAAATGTTGGCTAATCGGTTAATCGGATAAGTGTATAATTAGATGGAAAAAACGCACCTTTTAAAATCGATTCAACGATTCATCAGTTCACCGATTATCCCTTTGTTCACGCTTTTTCAGGCATAAGCAAATCGCCCACGCTTTGTCCAATCAAGTTGTTGTAGAACAAGATGTTGAGCGATAGCCCGTCTTTTGCGTCGCGTTCAATGCTGATGAAGCTTTCACCATCGCCGATGGTCCAGAACAGGTCATACTCATCGGCAGAGTAGAAGCTGATGTCGGCTTTTTCGCATGTACCAGAGTCATCGAGTCCGAAAATGTCCGAAATCATTTTTGCAAGATTCATCACTGATTGGGCGGAATAGCTGTCGCACAACAGTTTGACGTTGATCGGATTGGAACCTGTGATGATTTCCTTGTCGTAGAAAATACGGAACTGAAGGCGGTCGAACAAATCGAATTCCTTCTTCGCAAGTTTCTTTTCGTACACAATCATGAATGTGGCAGGCGTTTCGATGCTGTCAATCTCGGTGTAGTCGTCATGAAAGAACGACGACAACTTGTAATTGAAACTGTCGAAAAAAACTTCTTCAGGTGTCTTGCCTTCAAAATCCATTGTGCGTCAACTTTAGCAATCGCGATAGGTTGAGCCCTAAAAATCCCGATTAAATTGTTCCTTAAAGTTAGGAATTATTGTGATTGCTTGTTTGCCAAGGATGAAAAAAATGATAAAAAGTTCAGATTTATTGTTTTAAGAAATCATCAAAATACTGCAGAATCCGTTTGAAAAGATGCACTCTGTCATGGCCAATAACGTTGTGCTCGTGCTGCGGATAGACTGCGTAGTCAACCATAACATCGGTTTCGACGGCTTTCTGCATCAGGCGCAGACTGTTTTGCCACACCACAGTAGAGTCGATGTCGCCGTGAATCACAAGCAGCCGTCCGTTTAAGTTGCCAATTTTGTCCGCAACGCAGTTTTGCGCATAGCCTTCGGGGTTTTCTTGGGGTGTGTCCATGTAGCGCTCGCCGTACATCACTTCATATAGCCGCCAGTCGCATACCGGGCCGCCAGCCACGCCCGCCTTGAACACGTTGTTGTGGGTTGTCATCATGTTGATGGTCATGAATCCGCCGAATGACCATCCGTGAATGCCGATGCGGGTTGTATCGACGTATGGCAGACTTTTCAGATAATTGATTCCCACCATCTGGTCTTCCATCTCGCATTTGCCCAATTGGCGGTGGATGCAGTGCTCGTATTCAACACCGCGGTTCTCGGTGCCGCGGTTGTCCATTGTGAACACAATGTAGCCTTGTTGTGCGAAATACATCTTCCATGCCGATGCACCATAGAGCCAACTGGCATCGACTAGTTGCGAGTGCGGCCCGCCATACAGATAATCGATGACCGGATAGGTGCGTGTTGAGTCGAAATCAGCCGGCAGGATGAGCCGTCCGCAAAGGTCGAACCGGCCGTCGGCACTTTTCAGACTGACAGTCTTGAATGTCGGTAGGGTGTAGCCTTCGAAGGTGTTGCGGATGCTTTTCAATGTGTCGATGACGGCGCCGTTTCGAGTGTCGCGCATTGTGCTAAGAATGGCGTAGTCGGGTGCCGAATAGTTATCGATGAAACGTCCGCAGGCCTTGCTCAGTCGTGCAGAGTGGACGCCATAGCCGCTGCTTAGCCGCGTCATTTTTCCCTTCAGATTCACCTTGTAGATGTCGCGAGTGAGATACCCTTCGGCATTGGCCTGGAAAAACACTTCGCCGCTTTTGTGATTGCAGCCGTAAAGGTCGGTAACGCACCAGTTGCCGTGAGTGAGTTGCTTGGCTTTCTGTGCATTGATATCGTAAAAATATAGATGCTTGAATCCGTCGCGTTCGCTTACCCACACAAACTGACTATTGCTGACAAACAGTGGCGGAATGCACGGCTCAACCCATTCGGGATTCTCTTCTTCAAAAATCGTCTTGACTAGTGAGCCGTTGTCGGCATCGTACATGTTCATCCACATGTGGTTCTGCTCGCGGTTGATTTCGGCCACAAGCAGAAACTTGTCATCGGGCGACCACGCAATATTGGTGAAGTACCGGTTTACGGGTGATGCCGTTTTTAAATATGTAACATTCTGATTATCGGTATTGTAAATGCCAATTTGTACTTCGTGGCTCGTCTCGCCGGCCATGGGATAGCGGACAGGTTTCGCAGTGGCTTCGCGTTCGGTGATGTCCACAATAGGGTATTCAGCAACCATGCTTTCATCCATTCGGTAGAAAGCTAGCAGCCGGCCGCTTTCTGACCAGAACGTGCCTTTCTCGATGCCAAATTCTTCGCGATGAACCGACTGCCCGAATACCACACCGTCATCGCCCTTGCCGATGGTGCGGCTCTCGCTGCGCCCCGACACACTCAAGCTTGGGTATATGCTTACTGTGGTGTGGTGGTAGTCGGGTGCGAAGTCAATTGTCGCGTCAGGTGGAATGTTTGTTATCGAATCGGTTACGGAATTGTTTTTCAGATTGATGCAATAGACAGCTTCGGCTTCCAGCGAATACACCCAGACGGTTTCGGTATCAATCCATCCTTCAACGTTCGACATGAGCTGTTTCCCATTGTCGGTCAGTATGTTGTTTATTTGTTCATGCGATACGATGGAATCGCCCAAGTGATAGCCATCTGTTTCGGTAGTTACAAAAATATCGCTTGTGCCAACAAATTGTCCGCGGACAGGGTAGTTGTAGTGCTCGAAGAATTCATCGCCGCCAGGCACAGTGTTTTCGAGTGTGAGCTGATTCTGCGCCCAAGCGGTGGCGGTTGCCAGCAGCAAAGCGGCAATGATTGCGGTTTGTTTTTTGTTCATCGGTTTTATTTTTTGTAAAGGTAGAAAAAATGTGCCATGCCGCATCATAAACCGATGTGTGCATATAAAAAACAAAGACCGTTCCAAAGGAACAGCCTTCGCTTTTATTGCTAACTTTTAATTTCTTAGAAGTTGAAACCTACACGGAGTGTTGGTGATGCAATGAAGCCTATGCTGCTGCATTTGCCTACATTGGGTTTAACACCAGCCTGCGATTTGTATTGCACGGCTGCGTAGGTGTAAGAGAACAAATCGAACTGGCAACCAACAATGAGACCGCCGTTGAACGAATAGTCTGCACCAAAGACGATGGCACCGCCAAGGTTCCATGTCTCGGCAAACTTCTTCTGGCTGTCTTCGATGTCGGCAGCTGCGTCGAATTTGTATTTCTCTGTGTTCAGACAGTATGCGCCGCGGCCGCGTACGCCAGCGTATGGGCGAACATTACCGCCCATGCTCGGGCAGAAATCACCGCCAACAAAGAACGTGTAGTTCATGTTTGTACGGTTTGGTGTCTCTCCATAGCCTGCGACAAGCAAGTTGCCATAATCGTCATAGATGGATGGCGAATAGGCATGCCCCGGTTTTACGGTGCGGTTGAAACCGCCACCAACAAGCACCCTTAATTCTGGAGCCAGGTAAGCACCAGCCTCGAACCCAAGGACTGCGCCCTTGTCGGTCCAGCTTGGCGATGCTGCCTCAGCTGCATAAGGAATGTTTGCTGCATTGGCACTTAGGAAGTTGTTGTAGCCTAATGTTACGCCAAGGTATATCGGGCTGTCTTGTGCGACAACCGTACCTGCCATGGCAAACATCGACAGAACAACTACTGACAATAATCTTTTCATAATCAAAACTTTTTAGAATGTTTAGTTTAGATTATTTGATTATTCAGCAGGAGTCTGTTCCGGAGCAGGAGTTGATTGCTGCTGTTGTTGGTTGTTAGAGCTTCCGCTGCCAGCGATGAGTGCGCGATATTTGTCGGCAACAGCTTGGTTAGCAGCAATCTCGCTATTGAGTTCTGCAATCAAAGTAGTGTAGTAAGCAATTAAAGTCTCCTGATCGGTGATACCATTGTTGATGGTCTCGTTGATAGTCTTGTTAGCAGCATCGATTTTATCGTTGTAGCCTTTGATGGCATCTTCAAGAGTGGCAACGGTGCTCTCGTTGTTGCTTACAGAGTAGGTTGAGTATGCAGTTGCAATTGCGTCAGCATTGTCGTATTTGACGATCAATTTGCGAATCTCGGTTGCATAGTCAACCAATGTGTTCAAAAGAGTTTCGTAAGACTCGTACTGTTCAGTCAGTATTGTAACCAAACCGCTGATTTTGGTTTTCAAAGCATTGTATTGGCTCCAATCATTATATAAACCTTCATAAGAAGGGTCTGTCTTGTCTGTAGGAATGGCATCTTTCTTTTGCTGTACAAGGTCAGCCAAGGCTTTAGTGTATTTGTCAACGTCTTTGAAGCTGTACTTTGTATATGACTGGTAAGCATAGCCATTTGCGTCTTGCAAATCGATACTCCGGCTTTGGAACATTGATGTTGCATCATAATAACCTGTACCCGGATCGTCAGTCGGATCTATGTCATCATAAAGATAGATGTCATAGACGTCAACTGTTTCATAAAGGCCATTGGCTTTTTGATATGAGTATGGCTCGTAGCTATATATGGCATTCATGGCTTTCACCCATGCATTCTCGCTCAACTTGTTGTTGCGATATTTTACAGAGAGAGAACCGCTGTAGTCGCCCAGCAACATGTCGGTTGCTTCGTCGATGTCGACTGACATTTCATTAGTTGGGTCATAATCGGTGTCATATAAATCGTAGCTCTGGTTGTAGCCTTTGTTGGTGAGGTCGATCCAGTAATCTTGAGCGGCTTTTGCAGCAGCTTCGGCGTCGTTGGCAGAAGTGATTTTTGCTTTTTGAATGTCTTCGTAGCTCTTGCCGGCCATAGCCTTTTGAACTTCAATTTCAGCTTTCTTGTCTTCAATGTCCTTTTGGTTGCGGGCAATTACTTGCTGCTGGTAAGCAATGGCAGCTGCTTTTCCTGCTTCAAGAGTGAGCTTGCCATCTTTTGCGGCGTCCAAATTCATCTGGGCGTCTTTCATGTCTTTTTGGTAGGTTTTAACTTTGTCAACAGCATCGTTGTAGAAATCCCAATACTGCTCGTCCAAAGAAGCCTTTCTGCTGTCAAGTTGAACTTGACGTAATTATTTAACTTCGTCCGACTCTGAATCGTCAACGCAAGATACAAATGCGGCACTCACGCAAAGAGCACCCATCAATAAAAACTCTTTTTCATCTTTTTGAAGATTTTAAATTAGTTAAAATTTTTTGGTTATTAATCTCTTGAAACAACTATGGCGTTGTTCCGGCGACAAAAGTATTAAAAATTACAAACGGTCAACTTTTTTTAATGAACAATTGATGGTTGGCAAAAAATGCGGGATTGAAGGCGGAATATGAAACGCAAACACAACTACTAGCCGGCAAATAATTTCATCTTTCAATTCTCATCAATAATCGGCATTTTTGCGTACCAATAAATATTGAAATGGGTAAGTACTTGTCTGTAATCCGGTGGCCCAATCTGCTGATGGTGCCGCTCACCATGTATCTGATGCGTTATTGCATTGTGCAGCCAATGCTCGACTATCAGTTTTCCATCCAACTTGGCTCGCAGCTGCGACTTCAACTGTCCGATGGCTACTTTTTTGTCTTGGTGATGATAAATGTGCTGCTTGGGGCGGCGGGTTATGTCATCAACGATTATTACGATCGCCGTATCGACACCGTCAACCACCCTGATAGCGTGATTGTGGGCAAGACTCTGCCGCAGCGTCACGCCATTATCTATCACGCGGTGCTCAATGTCGCCGCACTTGTTCTGGCCACCATTTTTGCGTGGCATATCAGAATGTTTTCGGTTGTTTTGATGTATATGATGATTGCCGGCATATTTTGGATGTACTCAACAACCTATAAGCGGCAGTTGCTTGTTGGTAATCTGGTTGTGGCCATTTGCACGGCCATTATTCCGCTTCAGGTGGGGCTGTTCGAGTATCTTACACTCACCCGTGAGTACGGCGGCGAGATGCTGTTAAAAAATATGACATTCATGCCGATAATGTATTGGATGGTAGGTTTTGCGTTTTTTGCATTCATAACCAATCTGATACGCGAGATTGTGAAAGATATGGAAGACCTTGAAGGCGATGCCAGTTGTGGCTGCAACACCTTGCCAATGGCCTTTGGAATGCGGGTTTCGAAGATTGTTGTTGTTGCACTGATTATCATTACAATAGCCGTATTGGTGGCTGCTTATAATTATTATCTGCACGAGTCGCTCACATTTATTTATATGTGTGTGTTCCTGATTGTGCCATTGGCAGTGGCTGCCTTGATGACAATTAGAGCCAGTGAGGTGAAACACTACCGCCGCATCAGCACTCTGATGAAGATTGTGATGCTGTTAGGTGTTCTGTACACCATTCTGGCACGGCAAATCATTCAGTTTGTGGTGTAAAATGAAGGATAGGATGCATGACGGATTGAATGCGTGAAGTCTTGCAACTTTTTCTAAAAAAAATATATTTTTGCGCCGTCAAAAAAAATTACAAAATCTAAACAGAATACAATATGGGACGCGCGTTTGAATACCGTAGAGCCGCCAAAGAGAAACGTTGGGGACACATGTCGCGGATGTTTCCGAAATTGGCAAAACAGATAACTGCCGCAGCAAAAGAAGGCGGAATGGACCCGGATATGAACCCGAAACTGAGGACTGCCATCCAGAATGCCAAAGCAGAGAACATGCCTAAAGACAACATCGATGCCGCTATCAAACGTGCTGCAGGCAAGGATGTTGACGCATACACCGAAGTCAATTACGAAGGCAAAGGCCCGCACGGGGTATTGGTGTTTGTTGAGTGCATGACCGACAACACAACCCGCACCGTGGCCAATGTGAAATCGTACTTCAACAAGCACGACGGAGGCTTGGTTCCGACAGGTTCGCTCGAGTTTATGTTCTCGCGCAAGGCTGTGGTTGAGTTCGAGAAAAAGCCAGACATCAATCTCGAAGACCTTGAGCTTGAACTGATTGACGCAGGTTTGGAAAGCTTCGATGTTGATGAGAATACCGTTTATGCTTATGCCGAATACACTGAGTTTGGCAATCTCACCCAGGCCATCGAAAAGGCCGGAATCGAGATTAAGAAAGCTACTCTGCAACGTTTCCCGCAGAATCCAGTTGAGTTCACTGAAGAGCAGATTGCCGACATCGACAAACTGATTGACAAACTTGAAGAGGACGACGACGTTCAGGCTGTTTACACCAACATCGCCTAATCCGCTACCAAATAAAAAATTGAAGCCGCCCTACTTGGACGGCTTTTTTTGTGCCCTTTTTCAATTTTTTTTGAGTTTTTCAGAATCGAAAGGACAATCAACACAATTTATTCCTAACTTTAGGCAATCGATTTAATCGTTTTTTTCTTGAAAACCGCTTAAAGTTTGCACATCATGGATACGGAATGCAAAACACGCGAGGAAGTTTTTTTTAACAAATTCAATTACAAGTTGTCGTCGTTCTTTCACGATGACTATACCGAGATTGACAGTATTGAAACGCCTGCCACATTCATGATTGTGTACGAAAAGAAACTTGCAAAGAAGGAATTTGATTTGTTCGACCGCCTTCAGTTCCGTATTTTCTACGACAAGGAAATAATCACAGGCTCTAACCCCGTCAACGTCAAACTATTGAGCGACGGCTATTCTGCCGAATCGGTGATGCAACTTGCAAAAACCATCTCTGGCATCTTCGGGCTCGACGATTCAGGAACAAGCAGCAGTGCCGACGTCAGTTTCTACTCTGCCGATGAATACGACCTGTTCTGGACCATCGGCGACGGCGAGAGTTTCATCAGCATTGAACGCGACCAGAAAGACGGCCTGACGCTCAACATTTTGTTCTACAACAACTTGATTGGACAAAGCGTGGGCGATTTGCTTATGCCTGAAAAAGCGTGAACAAAGGGATAATCGGTGAACTGATGAATCGTTGAATCGATTTTTAAAGGTGCGTTTTTTCCATCAAATTATACAATTATCCGATTAACCGATTAGCCAACATTTTTCTACCTTTGCGGCTCGTTAAAAAAGCAGATTTTGGCCGAATACGAATATCATAGGTTAGCAAACGGAATCCGCGTAATCCACAGTCAGTCAGCCACCCCCGTGGCTCACATGGGCGTGGTGATTAACACTGGCTCACGCGACGAACTCGAGAATGAGCACGGCATTGCGCACATGATTGAGCACGTGATTTTCAAGGGCACGCGCAAACGCAAGGCCTACAACGTGATAAGTTGCCTTGAGAACGTTGGCGGCGAGATTGACGCCTACACTACCAAGGAAGAGACGTGCGTCTATGGCACTTTTCTGAAAGACTACTACGGCCGCGCGATGGAACTGTTTGCCGACATCATCTTCAACTCAACCTTCCCCGATCACGAGTGCGAGAAAGAGAAGGAAGTGATTGTGGATGAGATAAATTCGTACAAGGACTCGCCTGGCGACCTGATTTTCGACGATTTTGAAGACCTGATTTTCAGCGGCCACACCATCGGACGGAACATTTTGGGTACGCCCGAGTCGATTGCACGGTATAATCACACTGATATTCTGCGTTTTATCGGCCGCACCTACAACACCGACCAGATTGCCATCTGCTCTGTAGGGCCTGTCGATTTCAAAACCATTGTGCGGCTTGCCGAGCGCTACTTCGGCCCGATTGCCACCAAAAATCGCGATTTCAAGCGAATACCTGTGAATCCTTACACACCGCATCTGCTTGAAGTTGAACTCGAAACGCACCAGTCGCACTGCATTTTCGGTAACCGCGCCTACCCCACCGACCATCAGAATCGGTTGGCCTTCGAACTGATCAACAACACTTTGGGCGGGCCTGGAATGAACTGCCGCCTCAACCTTGCATTGCGCGAGAAGCACGGCTACACCTACAACATCGAGTCGTTCTACACGCCCTACTCTGACACTGGCGCCTTCGGAATCTATTTTGGCACTGATTATGAGAAGATTGACCGCTGCCTGACCATCATCCGCCGCGAGTTGCGCCGCTTGCGCGAAGAACGCATGGGCACCCTTCAACTCGACCGCGCAAAGAAACAGATGATTGGGCAACTGGCCATCAGCACAGAAAACTACTCAGGCCTGATGCTAAACCTTGGCCGCAGTTGCCTGATTTTCGACACCATCGACCCGCTGAGCGAAGTCTGTGACAAAATCAATAAACTCACCAGCACCGACCTGCTCGAAGTAGCCAACGAGACACTCGACGACAAGATGTTCTCGACGCTGATATTCAAATAAAGGTTTAGATGTTGAGAAGTTTAGAAGTGTAGCACTTCACTATTGAATTGGTTGAAAACCACTCAATTTGTTTCCTCAAATTCCGAAATCGAACGACAGTTGCTGGTCGAGCAGACGGAACGAGCGACGATGGTAAGGCGTAACGCCATACTTGGCAATGGCCGCGCGATGATCGGCAGTTGGATAGCCTTTGTTTTTTGCCCAGTTATATTGCGGAAACTCTTTGTCAATCTGCTTCATAAAATCGTCGCGGAAGGTTTTGGCCAACACCGATGCGGCAGCAATCGACAAATATTTTCCATCGCCTTTGACAATAGTTTGATGCGGCACATCATGGTATTTGCGGAAACGGTTGCCATCCACAATAATGAATTCTGGACGCACAACCAACTGGTCGAGAGCCAGATGCATTGAAGCGATTGATGCGTTCAGAATGTTGATTTCATCGATTTTTTCGGCATCCAGTTTTGCCACAGCGTAGGCGGCGGCTTCACGCATAATCACTTCGCGCAACTGATAACGCTGTTTTTCAGTCAGTTGCTTTGAGTCGTTAAGTTTATCGTTTTTGAAATCGGGCGGCAAAATAACGGCAGCCGCAAATACAGGCCCTGCCAAGCATCCGCGCCCAGCCTCGTCGCAGCCTGCTTCGTTGGCCAAACCGCTGAAATTGAGTTCAAGCATCAATAGAAGCGACGTTTCTGGAACCAGTAGTCGATGTAGGTCAGGTTGAGACCGAACTGCAACGACTGATGAAGCACAAGCAAGTTGTCGAGCGTTCCCTGCTGTTTGTACATGCAGTAGGTGTTGAACCTGATGGCGCGAATTCTGAATCCCACACCAGCCGACAATTTTAAGGATTTGAGCGTGTAGTGGTCGACTCGACAAATACCGCTTTCAAACCCGCCGCCAGCACGGAAAACAAGGTCGTTTGAGCGGCCGAGTTTTTTAGGAATATACTCACAGCCTACATTAATCGCTTTATTATCAATAAGTTTTGATCGCAAATCCTCAACATCAAATTTCGACAGCGGATTATAGTTGAAATCGCCCGACACGGTGAATCTGCCAGCCTTGCAATATGAAACTCCGAAACCAAACGTTGGCGGAAGTTTTGTGTATCGGTCGTAGTCATCGTCATCGAAATAAACCGTGTCAATCAGACCGATACGATAGAAAGTGTTTGTCGCGATTTCTTTTCTGCTGCAGCGCAAAATGCCTGGAGTACTGGCAATTGCACCGATTGTCAAGGTTTTATTTTTCGACAGCGGAATATCCTGCTGCAAGCCGAAATCGAGTTTTCCGCCAGTGTAGTAATCTGTTTTTTCGATGTAGATTGAAAACTCATCGGCCGATGACATTGCCATCGACTGCCGCTCGGTTTTTGGTCCGAAAAGCAACGATGCGTTCATTCCCACAGATGTGTACTTGAACAAATCGACGCCCAAACCGACATAAGCCCAAGTGAGGCCGCCAAGTCCCTCAACACGCGACAAATACTTATCCTCACCTCCACCCGACACGTATTCTTTCGACTGCAAAGTATAGCCCACACTCGTGTATGGCGCCAAACCGAACGATATGCCCAAACGATCGCTAGGAGCCATAGTAAGTGAAAAATACGACACGTTGCCGTTCATTTTGTCACCTGAATCAAGATGTGTCTCAATATGCTCATAGTCCATGTGCACACCAATATCGAACAAAACCATTGTCGAATCCAGCGAAGCATACGATGCAGGATTTATGGTGTTAACGTAGCGTTCTGACCGTAAGGCGATTCCAACTCCGCCCATCGACGAGTTTCGCCCATGCCCCATCTGCTCATATAAGCCGATACCATATTTTGAATATGGAGAAATGGTATTATTCTGACATACTGACACTTGAGCCATTGCCATCAAGAAAAGCGCCACAACCGTTGATTTCATTTTTCCACTCATAGCGCCATCAATATGTAATATAATAAACCATCAGTTGAACATTCTCAGCATACGTCGAATTATCGTCAACAACAAGCCTTTTGAACGTTGTTGTGTTTTCAACATCATTAGGCAAGACTATCAAAGCCGGCTCTGTATCGGCAATCGTGAGCATTCGGTTACGTACAAAACGCAACAATGAGAACGAATAAAACGGCTGCCCTGTTTCACTTGAATAGTATATTGGCGAACTGACAATATTTCCCGACATATCTGGCAGATTTGCAAGAAGATCGTTCGATTCGTCGCTGACTGCCAAATACAAAGTTGAAGGCAATGGATAGGTTTCGTCGAACGAGTATTCTTTCGGTCTGATAATCAAACGGGCATCTATCACTGTCATATATTCAGCAGCAGAACGCAAAACCGACAGCGAAGGACAATCAATGCGCAAAGCCATTCCGCTGCCTGTTTGAATATAGGCTTTGTTGCCACTTTGCGAAGAATATACCCTATCTCCATCAATTTCAAGATTTTCGAACGGCGTGCCGCTACGGTCGTTGTTGAAATAAGTGTATTGATAGGAATTGTTACGCTTAGCCACAAACTTCATATAAGAACCATCTTCGTCGTCACCCGACTGGCGATAATATAGTCTGATTTCAAATTCTCCAGCATCCTCAATTTTCTTTTCATATGAGGCGAGTGCCGCATCTGACTGTCCGACAAAACCTAACCCCCATGTGAAATCCGTTGTTTGCGGCACGATGCATATTCCCCGGAAAAATTCTTCGAAGTATTCGTTCTTGTCCATAACATCGTCGGCGTTTTTCAGCATATCAAACCAAAGTTGCCCGACACTATCCGACATTCTAGCCCACGACACGTCGGTTAAAGGACTAGGATTAAGTTTTACTGTTGCCAACGCCGTTTCGCCACGTTTCAACTTTTGATTGTTGAACATCGTCTGCTGAAGCGAAGTATACAATGGTTTTATTTCCTCAAGCACCTCATAAATTTTCACCTCACGCGGCGTGATAGTATCACCCACCCAACTTCCATTAGGTTTGAAACAGATGAGCATGCTGTCGTAAACAGCATCATCGGCCACATTGGTTTTCATGGCAAAATTTATCGGCACATAAACCTCCGTATGTACGTTTCCAACCTCTTTGTCGTTGAAACTGCCAAGAAAAATGTCTGTAGTGCCAGTTGTTATGAAACTGTCTAGCCTGATGGTTGACAATTTCAGTGAGAACGAGTCAACATAACCAATAACCGCTTTATTGTCCAAGAAAACATTACCAACATCGAATGAGTCGCCGTCGTTGTCGCAAGTATAGAATATTGCAGCAACTGCACTGACTAACAATAAAATGCGAAATTTCATATTCCTTTTTAACGAATAGGATGCTCAAAAATACAAGTCCATAAATGCCCGCCGAAACACGACTATGGCATTTGCGGCAAAATAACTACATAAATCTAACAAACGCGAATTTTTTGAGAATATTTCGCGAACAGATAGTTGAACTTAAAACTCCTTCAATTCCTGATAGAGCCGCTGCACTGGAAGCCCCATTACGTTGAAGTACGAGCCTTCGATACGCTCAACGCCAACGTAGCCTATCCACTCCTGAACACCATACGAGCCAGCCTTGTCAAATGGCTGATACTTATCGACATAGTATTCAATCTCGCTGTCGTCGAGTGGACGGAAAAAGACGTCGGTTGCCACGCTGAACACGCGTTTTTTCTGATTGGTTTTCAAGCAAACGCCCGTGAAAACGGTGTGCTTACGTCCCGAAAGCTGCCGAAGCATAGCAATTGCTCCGTTCCTATCTTTCGGCTTGCCAAGCACCATATCGTCAATCCAAACAATGGTGTCGGCAGTTATGAGTAGTTGATTATCAGCCAATTCGCCATCGAAAGCCGATGCTTTCAGATTAGCCAGATGCTCAACAATCTGCGCGCCCTTGAGCGTCGGCGGATAGGTTTCGGCGGTGTCGCGCAGCATAATCGAGAACTCGGGCACAATCTCCTTCAAAAGTGCCTGACGGCGCGGCGATTTTGACGCCAGAATAACTTCGTATCTATCTGTTATAAAATTCATTATTGTTGATTTTCAAAATATTTCAGTTCGAATGTGTGATTGATGCAAGCGGGCAACTCGTGCGCGTTATGTGTCACAAACACAAGCGTTTTGCCAGGTTGACTGCAAAAATCGTTGACAATGCCAATGCAACGCTGCAGATTCTGGTTGTCGAGTCCGTGGAATGGCTCGTCAAGTATCAGAACTTCTGGATTTTTCACCAACGTGCGTGCGAAAAGCACAAGCCGCTGCTCGGCCGATGATATTTTCAAGAACGACCGCCCCACGAGATGGTTGATACCCACAACCTGCATTACGTAGCGAGCCATCTGCTCCTGCTCGGCGCTGCACGTGCGGTAAAGTCCGATGCTGTCGAAAAATCCCGACTCCACAATCTTCAGACAATCAACTGGTTCGCGGTAGTAAAGGTGCATTTCGGATGACGTGAAGCCAATGCGTTTTTTGATGTCCCAAATGCTCTCGCCCGTGCCGCGCTGACGCCCGAACAGAGCAATATCCTTGGCGTAGGCTTGCGGATTATCAGCAAAAATATAACTCAGCAGCGTCGATTTGCCCGTGCCGTTAAGCCCCAGCAGCGACCATTTCTCGCCGCGTCTTATCGTCCAGTTAAGATGCTGCTGCACAATGTGTTTACCGTAAGAAATCTCAATATCGCGCATTTCAACAACCATTTCGCTCGTCGATGGCTCGATGGTCGGAATGCGGCTCCAGTCGATGGTTGGCACCGACGGCAACGTTTCGGGCTGCGGTTTAAACTCCGATGCTGGCCCGCAATAAGTTATCCTGCAGCCGTTTAGTTGCAAAATGTGCGTTGTGCACGATGGAATGCGGTCTGCCGTTGGGCTGATGAACATTATCTGCACACCCGTCTGCGGCAATCCCGAAAGCAACTCATCAACTTGCGGTACCATTTTGATATCCAAACCGTTGAACGGATTGTCAAAAATCAGCATTCGCGGCTTTTCCAACAGCGCTTTCGCGATAATCATTCGGCGCATCTCGCCGCTCGAAAGGTGAATGACGCGGCGGTTGAGCAACGATTGAATGTTCAGCGAGCAGAACAGCGGATTGCCATTAAGTTCCTCAATCTGTGTCTGTTTGAACATTTCCGACAAGAACGGGCACTCCTCAACTTCGGTACTGTGGAACCGCTGCTGGTAGTACATTTGCTTGAAATCGTCGGTCGAATATGCCGATTTAAAATTCACAGTCTTAATGAATTTGTCCGGCCAGAGCGTCTGATATTCCGACGTACGCATCGCCTCCAGAAAATGGTAGACAATCTCGCCCTCATCGGCAAAAAACTTACCGCGCAAGATGTTAGCCATCGTCGTCTTGCCGCTAGCGTTGTCGCCCACAATGGTCCACACCTCACCTTCGCGAATCTCCCAATTTATTGGCTCAGGGAAAATCGCGTCATCAATGCGCGGACGGTAGTTTTTTATTGTAATAAACATTGAATAAAAATATAAGAGTTTGAGACGCTTCGCTGTTAAGAAGTTGAGATATCTAAACTTCTTAACTCTAAACTTCTAACCCATTCAATTCACCGATTATCCGATTCAACAATTCACCAGTTTTTTACCATTCAATTGGCGCCTTTCCGTGCTCAATCAGATACTGATTTGCACGGCTGAAATGGTGGTTGCCGAAAAATCCACGCGAAGCCGACAGCGGCGACGGGTGAACTGATTCAAGCACCAGATTATTCGCGCGGTCGACCATTGCGGCCTTCTGCTGAGCATACGAGCCCCACAAGATGTAAACCACATTCTGCTTTTCAGTGGCCACGGCATTGATGACAGCATCGGTAAACGTTTCCCACCCACGCCGCTGGTGCGAACCGGCAATATTGGCTCTAACCGTAAGCGTTGCGTTCAGCAGCAGCACACCTTGCTTCGCCCACCGAGTCAGGTCGCCCGATGCGGGGACTGGTGTGCCGATATCGCTCTGTATCTCCTTGAAAATATTGCGCAACGAAGGCGGATAATCAACACCGTCCTGCACTGAGAAGCACAAACCGTGAGCCTGCCCTGGCCCGTGATACGGGTCCTGCCCGATAATCACCACCTTGACATTATCGAACGGACAAAGGTTGAACGCATTGAAAATCAACTTCCCCGGTGGATAAACGACACCAGTGCGATACTCATTTCGCACATAATCAGTCAAATCCTTAAAATACTGCTTATCGAACTCGCCTTGCAAGCGCTCCTTCCACGATTGCTCTATCGTTACTTCCATTTTGTTCAGTTTTTATGCAAAAATAGGTTTTTAGGCTATGCATACAAACAACAAAAAAGGCCTTGAGAAATCTCAAGACCTTTTTTGTTATAACGCCTTAACTATTACTCTTTGTAAACAGGTTTATAAGTCTGTATTGCTGCAGCCGAACCACGATCGCGCCAAACGAGTGTGTCCTGAGTTGCATAGTGAACCTTGCCACCATCAAAATCGATAGTGTAATCAAGGTAAAGCACGTCGCGGTCTTTGTTACCCCATGCAAGCGGTGCACCATTTTTCACATATTTACCTGATCCTGATGCTTTGCATAATGCCTCGTTGTTCGAAGCAACTGTGCAATCATCACCATCAAATGTGAGAACCAATTCACAAGCAGTTGGAACACCGGCCACTTCTGTTGTAGATATAGGCAGAATAATCTGGTTTCTCGATTTAGAAGTAGTATAAACAACCTCGTCACTCTCGACAAATGCTGTATGACGGCTTACGTCGACTTTTGAGTAACCATCAGGAACTTCGTAAGTATTTGTGACAGTTTGTGTTTTATCACCATTCTTTTCAAACGTGCTAGGAACAGTTGCACCACCACTGCTCAAAACTTTAGTGTAGTAGTTGGCACTTTCAACGTCGTCGCAACGTGTATTCGTAATTGTTTCTGTTCCATTAACTTTCAAACTAACATTATCGAAATAATAATCGTTTGAATCAGCGAACTCACTAAGGTTGAATGCAATAGAGTGTCCACCAACATTGGCTCCAGAGATTTTACCCGTTAACGTAACGCTTTTCCAATCTGTTGTGAAATTTATACTTCCAAATTCACCTTTATAAGAACCCGGAGCCTCATGGACCTGAGCAGAGGATTTTGCCTCTTTAGTTGCTTTAACTTCCATTGTCAATGTAACTTCATCACCATCAGCAAAGGGATTAACAGCATCAATCCAGAACTGGTTGTCCCAAACCTGAGATTGTTTAGGACTTGCATGAGCAACAATACACATATCAGGACCAGTTATCGTCTCGGTAACTTCTTTGAATTTCATCTTGTCAAAATTATCCTTACCACGACGAAGATAAGTTGCTGTGTACTCGTTGATGTAGTTCACGCAGAACAAGGTGAAATCTTTCGGTGATGGATCCCATTTGGTTGGATCTTGACGCAGTGGCGATGAACCATCAACAATTGGCGTGCCACGATTGATTTGGTCAACACCCGAGAAGTTCTCACCCATCACTACCGGAATAACGTAAGTGTTCTTAACCGACAGAGGATCGTTGAAGAATTTCTCGTTAAGTTTCACCTCAACACCACCGCGGAAACCTCCTGCATAATCAAGTGGACCTTCTTCTATATCATAGTAGTCCTTCGGCATAGGTTTAACCTCTGTGCCATCTTCGAAATACAAGTTCTGAGTGAGCGACTCATCAACGCTGACATCAATCTTGGCATTCAATCCTTCGTACGATCCACCGCATGTTGCGTAAATTGTAAATCTACCCTCGTTGTCGCTGGTGTTGTCGTATGTCTCAACATTACCCAAAATCATTGTACGGATTGGGTACTGGTAAGCAAAGTAGGCTGTGGTTCCACCATCGAAATCGGGGAAGTTCTGCTCGCTGTTTTTGCACGAGGCAAAAGCCACAGCGATGGCGCCTACTGATAAAACCGATAATATTCTATTCATTTTCATCATATTAACAATTAAAGATTAGTATCTTTCCCAACCATCGTTCTGTTTCAAAGCCGACCACTTGTTGAGTTCCGACTCAGGAACCGGACCATAATACATACACTCGTCATAGTCGCGAGTTTCCTTTTTAACAGGAACCGGAGTATAGGTTTTCTTTCCGTTAACAGTTTTGATTTCCATAGCCATAACGGTCTCGTTAAGCTTAGACAAATCAACTTTCCAACGGCGCAAATCCCAGAAACGGTGGCCCTCGAAGCAGAGTTCAATACGGCGCTCGTTGCGGATAAGATCGCGCATTTTGTCTTTGTCACCTGCACATTCATCCAAGTATTTTGTGTCGGTGATTCCACCTCTCTCTCGAATTGCTTTAATCACATCGTATGCACTATAAGATGCACCAGAAGCAGTTCCTTTAGGACCATAAGCCTCATTTGCAGCCTCAGCATAATCGAGGAAAATCTCGGTGTAGCGGATACGTGCGTTATATTTGTGCTGAGCACTAATACCGCTACCACCATCCTTCATCTTGATGATACAATCCTCGTTGAGCAGTTTACGCATGAAATAGCCAGTACGTGTAGGTGCTCCACCTTTTTCAGCATCCAAGCCATCTTGGTTATTCTTGTCGTCAACTGTTGTGTTAATCAAGTCAGTGTTCTTTTGTGCTTTTGTTGTTCTGTATGGACCGAAATCAGAACCATCATGAACAATGTACAAATCGAAACGCGGATCACGGTCTTCATATGGGTTCTGAGGATCGTAACCACTAGCAGCATCAGAAATAGGATAGCCATTAGCCATTGGGAAGGCATCAACAAGATTCTGTGTTGGGTTGATGAGTGCCTTGCCAAACAAAGAAGCAGGATAGCAATCTGTTTCAAGACCATTAGTCTCACTCACATTGTCACGCCAAATAATCTCGGCCGGCACACGTCCACCGCGAACATCGCGAATCTCATCAATATTGTTATACCAATGGTTGCCATTAGGATCAATACCGCTGACACCGCCAATAGTGTTAAGCAAATCGGCAGCTCTTTGGGCTGCGTCTTCCCACGTAACACCAGAGTGGTCAGAATATGCCGGACTGGCAGCATAAATAGCAACCTGAGCCTCAATGGCTGCGACAATTCTGCCCGACATACGTCCCATCTTGCTTTCACCAAACACGCGGTTGTAGTCTTCTGCATTGTCAACTCCGATTTCTTTATACTTCTGAGGTATATCGGCATCTTTAATGTTTACATAATCAAACGGCAAGAATTCTTTAGCATCTTCCAAATCCTTAAATATTTGATTGATGCAATCTTCAAATGAAGAACGTCCCACATTGAAATCGTCGCCTGCTGTTTCAGAACGAGTAAGGCAAGGTACACCTAGTAATTCGCCACCTGAATAACCTGCATGGGCACGCAGGAAGAAGAACATTTGCAAGCCACGGAGCGCAAGAGCCTCTCCTTTGATTTGGTCTTTGAACATTTCATTAACCACATCTTTACCTGCCCATTTGAAATTATCCATTTCCTCGAGAAAACGGTTGACATACTGAAGGTTTGTGCGACGGTCAGTCCATTGGTTGAATGGGTTTATACCACCTTGCTTTGAACTCCACAAACCATTGCCCACTTTAAGATATGCATTTCCATAATCATTGGAAACTGCATCATCGGTAGCAACGTCGTTGAAACTGCCCGCAGAACCACCTTGATATGGCAAGTTTGCATATCCGTGCATTGCCAAGCCTGCTGCATTTTGCGGAATCTTAGTCAACGTTTCAAAATCCTGATTGTTCTCGATACCCGGCTCAAACATATCGTCGCAAGCGACAACAACGGGAATCAGAACCGCTAATTTTATTATTCTATTCAATTTCATATCTCAATTCGTATTAAATCAGACATTAGAAAGTTGCTTTCACACCGACCTGGAAGAAACGTGTTTGAGGATCGCTTGCAATTGAAGTCTCCATCACCTTGCGCTCTTTCGAAATAGTAAGCAAGTCTTTGCCGCTCACAAATGCGCTGACACCTTTCACAAAACTGTCACCAAGCATTTCTTGCGGAAGATCGTAGGTTATCTGTATCTTAGTCAATTTGAAAGCATTGTCCTTATACAACCAGAAGTCAGACTCAGCATAGTTGTTAGCACCATTTGATGTTGTAAGTGCAGGATATTTCGCATTTGGATTTTCTGCTGTCCAAGTGTCCTTAACTAATACTGAATACTTGTCGTCACCCTTTGGCTGATAGTAAGAGTTGTTTTTCTTTCCGTATGCACCAGCCTTGGCTGATCCTAAAGCATAGAAAGTGAAATTTTTGTACTTAACTGTCAGATTGACACCCAATGTGAATGGAGAACCAAAACGACCGTCCTTGCCCAAATAAACCATATCATTGGCATTGATAAGTGTGTCACCAACACCGTTGTTGCTCAAATCGGCATACTTAAGGTCGCCCGGGCGAACGGTGTTACCAATCTTCTGCTCTGGAGAATCTTCGATTTCCTCAATACTCTGGAAGATACCAATACTCTTGTATCCCCAAATTGCATCGATAGGTTTGCCTTCGCGGTCGAGTTGACTTTGATTCACACGGTCGAGAGTTGACTGCTCGCGTTTAACCACTTTAGTATCGTAGTATGTTCCAACAACGCCAAACGATACGCCCAAATCTTCATTGACCTCCTTATTGAAGTTAGCTGCGAAATCAAAACCATAACGGCTGTTAACATCGTTGTTCAAGTAAGGGATGAACTTTTGCATGTGGCTCGGCCAATCCTCAGTTGTATTAACCAAGTAGCCTTCCCAACGGTTCTTGAAGAATGTGAATTCTGTTGTAACAAAACGATCTAACAAAGATGCTTTAACACTAGCTGAGAACTCTTTGCGTTTAATCATCTCAAGTTTTGCGTTCTCACCACGGGTCGGAGTAATTGTTGTTGTGCTCTTACCATCGGCCCAACCAAAGCCCCATGTGTTCTTGTCCCACGAACCGTTATACAAGTAATATTTGTTAATATCAATATCCTCGTTCAATTGGCTAACTGAAGCCGAAATCAACAAGTCGTCGAAGATTGAACCATCGAGGAATGACTCACGTGCCAAATTCCAACCAAGAGTCAACGAAGGTGACAACGCGTTGCGGTGACCTTCGGCCAACTTAGATGAATGAACTTCAGCTGCACTGAGTTGCATATAGAAGCGGTGAGCAAAGTTGTAACTCAAATCGAAACCAAGATTGGCATTGGTGGTATTGTGGTACTCACCATCTTTGGTCTGTTGGAAACCATTGCCAAGAACGATTGCCGATACATTGTGATCGCCAAAACTGCGAACATAGTCGAATTGGAACGAGAGAGCCATTGTACGGGTCTCTTTTGTTCCCCACAACTTCTTGCTTCCTGTTACTTCATCGGTACCAATCTGAGTGATTTTGTGAATCATCTCATCGTCTTCACCCCATTCAGGTTCAAACACTGCATACTTGGGATCGAAACGTGTATTGTACGATGCCTTGAAATCCATTCCGAAATTAGTCTTCAGAGAAAGTCCTTCAACCAGTTTGCCAAGATTGAAATTCAATCCGCCATCGAATTGGAACTGACGGCTAGTCCATTTCAACTCGCCACCAGCGTAAATCTGACTGAACACATTTGATTGGTTGGCATTTGTTCCGCCTAGGAACTTGCCATCGAAAATATTGCTTGTGTTTTCAACCAGTTCACGACCTTTTGCATCCTCTGCAACCTTGTCAAGAGGAATAAGAGGAGCTGCGTGGTTCGGGTAGTTCGGACGACCTGTTGCAGCCATTCTCCAATAAGTCATGTTATCGCCAGGGTTGCTACTGTACTGACGGTGTTTTGAATCGTAGAATGTTGCGTTGGCATCAATATGACCACTGATGTAGTCATTGAAATCGATATCCACATTACCACGAACGCTCAAACGGTTGATACGGGTTTTCTTAGCATCAGCCACCTTAACAAAGTCGTTCTGCGAATAGGCGTTGATGTTGCCATACAAACGAGCACGCTTGTTACCGCCCGACAATTCAAGAACAGCCTCCTTACGGCTCTTAACTTTCTTGATATAATCAGACGAGAAGTAGTCGATGTCAACATAACGATAAGGGTTGACTCCGCTTGCCGTCTTCTCAATCTCATCTGGCTCGTACATCAAATCCTCATCAGTATAATCTTCTCCGTATTCTTCATCATACCAGTCGTTCTTCTGAGCCTGATTGTACCATTTCATGTAATCAACGGCACCAAGATATTCGGGAAGTGCTTTAATAACATCCAGACCGACGTTCACATTCATGTCGATTTTCAAACCTTCGCGAGCCTGACCACGCTTGGTTGTGATGAGTATCGCACCCTTTGCAGCACGGCTACCATAAAGCACAACTGCATTGGCGCCTTTCAGAAAGGTTATCTGTGCAATTTCTGACGGCTGCACATTGTTGGCGTCACGAGGAATACCATCGATAAGAACCAAATAGCCCTGACCGTTATCCTCATCCATACCCCACAGCGATTTGCCATTCCAGCCATTGACCAAACTCTCCATGTGGTCGAGACTGTAGGTGGTGTAGTTCTTTTCGAGCATCTCCTCGACATTGACAAACGAAACGCCACCAAGCAGATCGCCTTGTGCCACGCTGCGGAATGCCGTTTTGACCATATAGACAGAATCCTCTGTTTGCGGCTCTGCCTGTGCATCGGTCTGGGCACTCAATGCAAATGGCGCAATGGCCAATGCGGCACTCATGACTAATATATTATGTTTATGTTTCATCTTTTATCGTTTATTAATTCAACAATTATTCATGGAACCATTACCAACCCGGATTCTGCTTGAATTCAGGATACAGATAGATATCGGCATCGAGGAATGGGAACCAATAATGTTTTGTACCGAAATTACGGGTCAGGATAACCTCTTTGCGGTAATTGGCAACTTTAGCCTCACGCGGGTCGTTGTTCTTAAAGAAGTCAAGATCCTCCAATCTGTCAAACTCCTGACGGAACTTGGTGTTATACGGATACTCGGTAAGGAGCAGCCAACGCTGTAAGTCGTTGAAGCGGAAACCCTCGAACGAAAGTTCGACAGCACGCTCACGACGAACCTCATCCATAAACTTCTTGTCATCAGCAACGTATTTTGCGCCTACATTGCCAGCGCCGCAACGTTTGCGGATAACATTAACAGCCTGCTCGGCAGTCTTGTCGAACGTTGAAGCGCTATATTTTGCTCCACCAACAGCCGCACAAGCCTCGGCATACATCAAGTAAACATCGGCCAAACGCATATACGAAAGATATGTGTGCAAGCCATTACCAAAATCGTACGATTTGTCGATTACGTTGCAAGTATGCGGCACAAGTTTTTGAATGAAGTAACCTGTCTGGCTACCATTAGCCACCGGACGCATATTACCGCCTGTGAACAATTCACAATAACGATAAGCCTCTTTGTCGGTTGTGGCACCATTGATGTATTTGAATCCATCAAAAACAATGTCGTGATAGAAACGCGGATCGCGATTGTTGAACGGATGCTCAGGATCAAAGCCCGAAGCAGGATCATCAATCGGAAGACCGTTGGCCATTCCGTACATTTCAACCAAGTTGGCTGTCGGCTGGTGGATTACGTTATCGTGTTCAACCAAACCGGCCACTTTCGGACCAAACACCTTTGTGGTGTTCCAGTTCGAACTGTTCCAGTCTTTTGAAGGACCACGCATGATGGCCTCGGTTGAGCCTGGAGTACGATAGCCTTGGTTCATAGTATAGAACAAGTCAGAATAGCACTTGTTTTTTGCTGCGCTTGTTGCTTTATGATTATAAATATCGTCGAAATCGAATTGAACAAGAGCATATTCGGTTTCGCCGTCTTCAACCAACTGCAGAACTTCACCAAAAGTCTCGGCTGATTTTTTGCAGTAATCCTCATCATACTCGTAGGTCTTGCCGCTTGCAATGGCACCAAGTTGCGCACCATTCTTCATAAGCGGACTACCTGCCCACAGCAAGCATTTGCCTTTGTAGCAAAGTGCGGTAATCTTGTTTGGACGCAACTGGTTTTTACCTTTAGTTGCACTACCAACTTGAGTATCATCCCACTTTAATGGAAGATAATCTGCTGCTTGTTGGAAATCGCTTGCGCAACGATCAGCACATTCCTGGAACGAAAGACGCGGCAGTTTTTCAATGTTGCCGGCGTCAAGCACTTTGTCGATGTACGGCAGACCACCGAAATATTCCATCAACTCAAAGTGCCACCATGCACGGAAGAAATAGCTTTGTCCAAGTATGACATTTCTTTCCTCCTCGGTTCCGTCCATCTCATCGATATGCTCAATAGCCATGTTGGCTTGACGAATGCAGAACCAAGCATGTCCCCACAAAGAGTGGTTTTTCGGTGCACTGTTTTGAGTTACACTACCATTAGAGGTTCCTCCTGTAAGCAACCAGTTGCCTGTCTGGCTCCATGCACGGAAGTTGCCAAGGTCGGCCTGGTGAGTCATACGGTCGTCGGCCTCAGGGTTGAAAATCTCATCATCACCCCAGTTCCACGACGGACACCAGTTACATTTCTCTTTATCGGGAATACAGTTGATAATCAACTCAACAAATCCCTGATAGTTGTTGAAGTTTTTGAAAGCATCGCTAGCCGACACTGTCGTGTTTGGCTCGCGGTCGAGATAATCCTTGCACGAAGTGAAAGCAGTGCCCAAAGCCAGCCCCAACAAACCTATAAATAATATTGAATTATGTATCTTTTTCATTGTCTTAAGCATTAGAGAGTTATTTTAAGACCAACATTGAAACGCTTTACAGTCGGGTAAGCGCCCAAGTAACCGCCGCCACCCAAGTTGGCTTCACGGTCGTCAGGCATGCGAGTCCACAACCAGAGGTTGTTGCCATTGACAAACACCTTCAAGTATTTCAGACCAATATTCTTAATCCACTGACCTTCACGCCATTCATAAGCCAACTCAACATTCTTCAGACGAACATACGAACCGTCGAAAATGTATTGAGTACCGTATGCGGGGAACTGACCACCCTCCTTGCTCACCGGAGCAGTGCTCCAGCGATACGGAGTTACATCGGCATCAGGATTCTCTTTCGACCAGATTTCACCCATATCGTAAACTGTGTTCAGTTTCTGACCAAAGCTCTGCAGCACAACGTCGCGGGTTACATTGCGAACACCATAGAACTGTGCGAAGCAGCTGAAGCCTTTCCACTGAAAGCCTACAAGGGCGTTATAAGTGTTCTGCGGAGTGCTTGTGTATCCATAAGGAGCGCTATCCTTGCTGTCGATAGAACCATCACCATTGAAATCGACAATGTAGTAACTACCCGGCAGACGGAAACGGTCGTCAGTCTCAAATGCCGGACTACCATACAACTCATCGATATTGTTGATGAAGCCTCTATCAATAAATGTTCTGTACTGACCAATTGCATAACCTTCCTGTTTCTGATAGTTAGGTTTCAATGGTGCATCGTCTTTCTCGATGATTTCGTTTTCGTTGTGAGTAATGCTGAAGTTACCATATACACGAGTCTCGCGATTGATTTGCTTGTTCACGCGAAGTTCGATCTCATAACCTTTTGCATGAACCTCACCCATGTTTGTCACAGGAACATCGAAACCGAAATATGCCGGAGTGGCACGGTCGCTACCATTAAGAAGCACATCGTAACGTTTGTCACGGAAGATTTCGATGTTACCGGCCAACAGACCTTGGAGCAACGAGTAATCGATACCGAAGTTGAACTTACGCACTGTCTCCCAGTGAACATCTTTGTTACCCAACTTGGTCATGCGATAGAATGTATAGATACTGTCGCCACCGCCGTCGAGTGTCATACCTGCCTTACCACCGTATGCCCATTCATCCATGTAGAGGAACGAACCTGCGTTGTCGCTACCAATCTCACCCAACGATGCGCGGAGTTTCAACATATCGATGTAGTGGTTCTCTTTGAAGAACGACATGAAACTTTCCTCAGAAAGCATCCAACCAATGGCACCTGAGTTAAAGAATGCAAAACGATTTTCGGGAGCGAACTTCTCCGAACCGTTGTAAGCACCATTGTACTCAAAGAAGTAACGACCAGCATAACTGTAAGTTGTACGGAAAGCCCAGTCCTCACGATACGATGGAATACCATCACCATACAATTGTTTGTTGCGTGAGAACAAGCCCATGGCAGTAATGCCGTGTGCACCGAAATCGCGTGCCCAGTTCAATTGTGCCTGATAGTACAAACGACGGTTCACATTACCCATCGATCCACCATTGGTTGACCAGCTCACCTGCTCTGCCCAGTCGAAACCGGTGTTGTCACCATCAATATCGTGACGGATAAATACCTGACCAGTCTTTGGGTTAATCCATTTTTCCTGAGCATCATTGTATGCGTCACTAACACCACGATTATTCTCCTCAAACTGGTTATCCATTGACATGTTTACACGTGCGCTCAAACCTTTTGTGATAAAGTCGAGCCTCTGCTCAAGAATAAAGTCAGTATTGATTGCGTTGGTGGTTTTCTTTGCCATACCAGCCAAAGCCAGGTTCTGTGCAGAGTTGGTTACGTTTGAAACCTGCGGATAGTAACCCCAAGCACCATCACTATATTGCGGAAGGAATACGTCAGGTGCAATGTTGTAGGCACCTGCCCAACGCTGACCTTCCTGCCAAACATCACCTGCGTTCATTGCAGGAGCCTTCTTGATACCAAGCGAACCGGCAAGGTTCATTTTGAACACTGTCGATTTGGTGATAGTGAAGTCGATGTTACTACGGGCGTTGATACGTTGGTAACTGTAACCTGTCTCATAACCACGGCCATTGTCGAACAGACGCATAAGGTCGTCCTCATAAACGTAGTCAGCTGAACCATAATAACGTACAGATTTGGTACCACCGCTGATGCTCAAGTTAGCATTATAAGATATTGCCTGCTTACGGAACAACTCATCCTGCCAGTCAACATTCGGGTAACGCTCTCTATTCTGAAGTTTCACACCTAATTCATTGTAAGTGTAACCATCCGGATCGCGATATTTTTCAATCTCGCTTTGCGGTGTGATATACTCCCATGAATCTTTGTCGGTAACAGGCAACTCCATTTCAACAGTTTTGTTGCGAGCCATCAAAGCGTCGTAAGAGTCGAGTTTGTTAGGCAACTTCGACACACGTTTAACTGTAGTGGTGAAACCTGCGTCGATGCGAGCCTTACCCTCCTCACCACGTTTTGTGGTGATAAGAATAACGCCGTTAGCACCCTTCACACCGTAAACGGCTGTTGCCGATGCATCTTTCAAAACCGAGATGCTCTCAACTGAAGTGATGTCGACAGAGTTCATTGAACGCTCAATACCATCGACCAAAACCAACGGGTCGCTGCCGTTCCATGAACTTGTACCACGAATAACGATTTTTGCATCCTCCTCACCAGGCTGGCCTGTGTCTTGTGTTGTGATAACGCCCGGCAAGTTACCTGTCAAGGCTGCGCCAATGTTGCTCACACCTGCGGCGCGCTGCAATGTCGCACCTGTGGTCTGAGTGATAGCGCCCACAACTGAGGCTTTTTTCTGTTGGCCGTAACCAACGACAACCACCTCTTCCAAGCCTACCATGTCAGGCTGCAACGCGATGTTGTAAGGGCCTGAACCTTTCACTGTTATCTCCTGCGTCGTGTAACCGATGTAGGTAATAACCAGCACATCATTATCGGCGGCCTGCATACTGAAAGTACCGTCACCACCTGTAATTGTTCCAATCGTTGTACCTTTAATTACAACGTTAACACCTGGAACTGGCATTTCACCCTCGTCCAATATCTTACCCGAAATCTGATGTTTCTGAGCGAAAACACTGAAAGAGAGCAACATCATTGGCAGCATTGCAACCGCCAATTTCCATAGTCGATGTTTCCTCATACTAAATTTGTTTGGTTATTAAATTATATAGTCACTTTCAAATCCAACATTGGAAGTGTTGAAATTGCATTTTCACATTCACATTCGTCCGCCAATAAATCGAATGCAACCGATTGCGGGGCCGTTTCTGCGGCGCAAACGATTACATTTTTGCAATAAACTATCTTTTTCTCTTCTCGCAGCATAATAACAATAATGTAAAAATTACCTTTATTAATCCGTAAGAATCAATTCAATATAGCAATTCTTTCAAAAAAACGTTCTGATTCCCCCCTATTCTCCATCGAACGGTGCAAAGTATATAAATAATTTACACCTCAAACATTTAATGAATTTTTTTTTCAATACAGTTTTGGAAAACCGAATTGAGAATGGGAAGTTGTAGCCACTCGGTTAGTTTAACGATTATATAAACGTTGAATGGCTTATAGTATTGATTATTGGTTCTGACTGCTTATTTCCGTTCTTCCTTGTTTCCCGAATGCTGATACATGTACTCCGTTGGTGTCACTCCAAACATGTCTTTGAAGGCCGTTGAAAAATAAGCAGTATTGACAAACCCGACAACATCAGAAATCTCCGACACACTGTGTTTTCCCTCGCGCAAAAGCGCCGCGGCCTGTTGCAGGCGTACGTTTCTGATAAACATATGCGTTGATTGATTGGTAAGTTCCTTCATTTTCCGATGCAAATGAGCCCGGCTGATACCAACAGTGGTAGCCAGCATATCAACATTCAAATCCGGATTGCCTATATTGGCGTTGATAACCTTCATGATGCGGTGCATCAAACGGTCGTCGGGCGAAACAACATCAGGCTTTTCCAACATTGCCTCCTGAGTCTGACTTCCTCTGAAGTTATTCTTTAAAACATTCCTGCTTTGTAGTTTGTTCAACATTGTATGCCGCAGCAATTCAATGCTGAAGGGTTTTGTAATGTATGCGTCAGCGCCCACATCGAGACCTTCAATAATATTGCTTTCATTGGTTAGGGATGTCAACAATATCACTGGTAAGTCGTTAATGGTGATGTTTTGTTTGATTTTCTTGCAAAGCGTAACCCCGTCCATTACCGGCATCATTACATCGCTGACCACAATGTCCGGCGCCTTTTTCAATATCACCTCAAAAGCCTCTGCTCCATTTGCACACACCTGCACATGAAAATCTGTTGACAGTTCGCTTTTCAAATACCTCCGGATTTCATCGTCGTCTTCAACCACAAGCACATGGTACTTGGTCTTTTTGTACTGCCTTACGCTTGTCTTGCCAGTCGGAGATGCTGATGGCTTTAATTCAAGAGCGGCCTGGCCACCCTCCTGCTCAACAACCAACGGCGCGGTTTTATCTTCTGCCGTCATATGCCTATCGCCAAGCGGAATCCTGACAGTAAAGTGACAACCGTTTTTACCCACATTGTTGGCTGCCGCAATTGTGCCATGATGCAACTCAACGAGTGATTTTGTCAGATGAAGCCCGACTCCAGTGCCGGAAACAGTCTTGCCATTGGTTGGCGACTGATAAAAACGGTCGAAGATTCTGTTCAAATCATCAGTGTTTACACCCGGACCACTGTCTTCAATATCGATAACCACAAAACCGTCAGATCCCGAGTTCGATTGCCCCGAGAAATCCTGCTTGACAGTAACATTTATGCTTCCGCCCGAAGGTGTGAACTTAAATGCGTTTGAAAGGATGTTGACTATTATCTTGTCGAAATGAGCAGTGTCAACCCATGCCATTATCGGCTGGCTATCAGCAGTGCAGTTAAGACTGATGTCATGCGACGAGGCTTGGAAACTGAAATTATCACATACGCCCCGCACGATTTTTACCACATCGGCATTCTCAAAACGGAGTTTCATCTGCCCCTTGTCAATTTTCCGAATATCCATAAGTTGGTTGACAAGACCGAGAATCCGTTCTGCGTTTCTATATATTATATTATAGGTATGCTGACGCTCCGGATCATCGTCGGTGCTGATAAGTTTTTGTATTGGCCCGATAATCAGCGACATTGGGGTGCGAATTTCATGCGATATGTTTATAAAGAACTGCAGTTTAGCCTCTTTGATATCTTCAGCGTGCTTATGTTCCAATATCTTCATTTTCAATTTGTTGTCACGCTTAATATATAACATGACGAACAATACTGCCAAAACCAGGACAACTGCATAAAGCGCATAAGCGAACTTCGACGCATACCACGGAGCGGCGATTTGAATTGTAAGCCTACGGATTTTCGAAAATGAAATGGCATCGGCGGTCATAATTCCTGACCTGACACAAAATTCATGTTTTCCGGGTTTTAGATTACTAAACGAGACTCTGTTGGTTCTCGATTGCAACCTGAACCAGCCTTTCCCATCCATGTTGTACCAATAACTTATTCTGTCGCGCGAAGCGAACTCCATAGCTGTAAACTCAATGGTAAACGAATTGTCGGTATTGGAAAGACGCACCTTTTCCGCATTTGTTATATCGCAATCGACAACCGGGCGTCCGTCCGACAACATATCTTTTGTTACCGGAGTGTTATTGATATAAAAATTTGAAATTCTGACTTTTGGGATGGTGCAGTGTTTCTTAATATTCTGTGGATAGAAGCATATCAGTCCGTTCATGCCTCCATATATCAACATTCCGTCCTGCCCAACTGTTGATGCGCCTTTGCTGAACTCGTTACACTGCAAACCATCTGAAGCATAATAATTTGAGAAGAAACCCGTCTGACGGTTCATACATGAAATGCCGTTGCTAGTGCCAAGCCAAATGTTGCCATCAGAACCAAGTCGCAACGATGCTACAGAATTGTTAGGCAATCCGTTAGCCATTGTAAATCTGACAGATTCACCATTTTGATGATTAAAACTAAAAAGTCCGTTTGCCGTGGCAAGCCATATCACTCCATCTTCATCGAAAAGCAAATCATAGATGACTTCGCCTGCAAGCACACGATTGGTCCCAAATGTCGATGTAAAATCCTCTTTTTCAATATCGAAACAGCACAATCCGTCATAAGTACCCAAATATACACGGTTGTCGTGCACCAACACTTTGTTAATCCATGTGTTTGGCAATCGGTTGTCGGTCTGCGATGAACTAATGCTGCCGGACTGATTGCGGTAGAACTTCTGCTCATGCGTTAGTATGTTGATTCTGTAAAGACCTATCCCGGAAACCGCCACCCACAAATTGTGATGTTCGTCCTCGTCAATACCATAAATACTCGGCGACAACCGGAAATCACTCTGACCTACAAGGGGGAACGACTGGCACCGACCAGTATTTTCATCAAGTTTGAAAAGACCCGACAAATACGAACCCACCCAAATATTATTGCGGGAATCACGAAAAATGCACAATGTTGTACGCGGCACGCCACCCGTTTTATGATCAACTTGAAAATGTTTCTTCCTCAAAAAATCCTTGTTTAACAAATAGATGCCATCATTGTCTGTACCTACCCAAACGTCTCCGTTTTTGTCGCTAAAAACTGAAGTCACGCAACATGAGCCTATATTATTCGCTGACGACGACCTGCTTCCGACATAATAAAAATCGTTTTCGACAGCAGGTTCCATAATTACACCTTGCTGGAAACATCCGAGCCACAGACCGCCACTGTTGTCTCGCATAATCGAGTGGATTTTAAGTTTTTGACTATCAATACCCAGCAAACTGATATTGTAATCTTGAATATCTCCAGTAGCGGTATTCAACACCTTCAATCCATCGCCATCAGTTCCAAGCAACAAGGAAGAGGAATCGTTCACCATCATATCCGCCAAAGCACTGTTTATCAATCCCTTGGTATCAACAAGAGAATACGACTCCGTCTCCGGGTTGTATCGAACCAAGTTTCCATGTGATGTACCTATATATATATAGCCATCGGGCGATTCCAGAAGCGAGAAACACGACTCGTTGCTGTCAAAGGAATAGGTGCTGACAATCTCACGCTTCTTATTCAGCACATATACACCACTATTGGCGGTAGCCACCCATAAATTATCGTGGCTGTCATGCATCAACTTTTTAATATAGTAGCAGTTAGGCAACAAATCAGGATCCTGACGCAGAATCAATCCGCTATCAGACTGCTCCAAAGCAAAAATGCCATACCCAGATGTGCCGACAATAATTGTGCAATCACTTTCCACAACACACGACACATTAACGCCTCGGGTAAATTTCATGTTTTCAACAAATTGAGGAATCTGGTAAAATTTCCGGTAATCCCTGTCGTAATAATGAAGGCCCGACAATGTACCAAAGAACAATCTGCCGTGATGATCCTCAAAGGTGAATCTCACATATTCGTTCCGCAACGAAGTTGAATCAGACTCATTACTGTGAAAGGCAACAAACTCCTCGCCATCATACATCGACAATCCGTCCTCGGTGGCTATCCAAATCATTCCATCATGGTCTTGGAACACATGATTGACCTTGTTTGATGGTAAATGGAACTCCGACGTGTACACAAAACAATTGTTTGCAACCGACAAATGCGGGAGAACTAGCAATAATAACAGCAATAATCTATTCAATTCCATAAAGCAAAACCTCATCACAATTTCTTTTCGCCGTTCAATCAACCTTTTATTGCTTTTCCAAGTTCGAAAAGCATACAACTGCACTATTTCTGACGGCTAAAATATCTAAAACTATTAAAAAGCCATAATCAATTATTAATCAACAAAATATCATCAAACAATGATACAGAATCAAAAAATTATGCAACAAATATAAAAAATGATGAGACACACAGAAACAAATATGAGACACTATTTTTATGACGCTCCAAAGACAATGCGGAAATTCGTGTATGCAATTAAAACGCGTAGACGGAAACGAAATTTTTAAGATAAACTGGCAGATTCTATGGATTTGCCAGCCGGTGACTAATCTATTTAATAATTAACAAAAACTTTTGTATGATGAAAATGCATCTATTATGGAAAAACGCAGTGCTAGCACTGTCGATGATGCTGCTTTCAGTCGGAGCTTTTGCCCAGCAACATGAAATAAAGGGTAAGGTTCTCGATGATGAGCAACTTCCCATTCCGGGAGCAAACGTGGTTATCAAAGGAACCGCGACTGGTACTATTACCGCTGGTAATGGTGAATTTACAATGAACGCCGCTGATGGCGATGTTCTTCAGATTTCCTACATTGGTTATACTACTGAAGAAATCACCGTTAACGGTAATGGTCCTTACAACGTTAGCCTGGTGCCTGATTTGGTAGGCTTGGACGAGGTTGTGGTCGTAGGTTATGGTACGCAAAAGAAGAGCGACTTGACTGGTTCAGTTGCTTCAGTGCGTTCTGATGACCTTAAAAAACTTTCAATCACCGACGCAGCATCAGCTCTGCAAGGTAAAGCATCTGGTGTTCAGATTCTGAACTACTCAGGTGCTCCTGGTCAAGGCGCTGCCATCCGCGTTCGTGGTTATTCTTCTAACAGTGGTAACATTGGCCCTCTGTTGATTGTTGACGGTTTGAAGGTGGACAACATCCAATACCTCGACCCCTCAATGATTGAGTCAATGGAGATTTTGAAGGACGCTGCATCAGCTGCCATCTACGGTGCTGAAGCAGGTAACGGTGTTGTGCTCATCACAACCAAATCTGGTCAGGACAAAGGCGACGGTACTATTACCTACAGTTACAAACTGACTCAGAACAAATTGGCCAAGAAACCTGATGTTATGAACCGCGAGCAATTCATTGACTACATGAATCAAAAGGGCGGTGTTGACATTGAGGCAGACATGGAGAAATATGGTGACGATGGTTCAATTGACACCGATTGGGCAGACGCTCTGTTCGAAAAGAGTTACACTCAACAGCACTCTCTGTCAATGCAAGGTGGCAACCAACGCGGACACTATTTCTTGTCATTGAACTCATTGAACAACAATGGTATCGTTGTTGGCGACAAAGATGTCTACAAACGTCTTTCTGCCCAAATCAATGCTGACTATAAGATTAAAGATTGGCTGACTGTTGGTACAAACACCTCTATTGAGAAATGGTCAACTAAGTCGGTAGGACATATGAGCGAGGCCAACTCAGTGATGATGGCCGTTATCCAGAACGACCCTCTGACTCCGCTGTACTATAACGATTACGAGGATTTCAATCGTAAGATTACTGTAAATAAATATAAGAAAGACCCTTCACTCGCAGTTAGAGATGACGAAGGCCGTCTGTTAGCAGTTTCGAAATACATTGAAACAGATAATGGTTCTCCGCTTATCCAGTTGTACCGCACTGATGCAGACAATGGTGGTGTTACCGTACGTGGAACAGCGTTTGCAAACTTATCTCCGATTAAAGGATTTGTTTACACCTCACGTTTAGGTTATCGCATCAGACATAGCAATCGTCACAGTTATTCTGCTCCGTACTATGCAAACAGCATGGCATACGACGACAACTACAATATTTCAGCTGAAGCACAAACTGGTCTTTACTATCAGTGGGAGAACTTCTTCAACTACAACATCGATTTTGGTAAAAACAATATCGGTTTGATGGCTGGTATGTCGTACATCGAGGATAAGACTGACAACGTTAGTGGTAGCGCAAAAGGTACAGACATTCTTTCTTCATACGAGGAGAACTTCCGCTATCTGGACTATGTTGCCAACAATACATCGACAAGTACTGTTGAAAAAACCGCAACAGGTGACGACATTACCAAATACTCTATTAAGTTCAAAGAAGGCTCAACTGCAACAAAAGCAGACATTGAAGCTATTGAAAGCGTAACTTACAAGACTTCTGAGACCACAGAACTTGTAACCAAATCGTTCAATAACAAACCGAACCGTTCTGCAAGCCTTTCTTACTTCGGTCGTTTGACTTATTCTTTCGACAACAAGTATAGTTTGCAATTGAACTTCCGTGCTGACGCATTCGATGAGTCAAAACTTCCGAAAGAGAGCCGTTGGGGTAAATTCCCATCAGTATCTGCAGGTTGGACACTCAGCAACGAAAGTTTCATTAAAGACAACATCAGCACAGACATTATGTCGTTCTTGAAGATCCGTGCATCTTGGGGCCGCAATGGTAACATCAACGTATTGCGCGACTACAAGTACGCAACAACTATCGCCTACAACCAAAAATGGTACCAATACAGCACAACTGACAACGCTGCTCCTCAAGAGTTTGGTTCAATGCCTTCAGGTTTGGCCAACCCAGATTTGAAATGGGAGACATCAGAGCAGATTGACCTCGGTTTGGACGCACGCTTCCTGAACAGCCGCCTGTCTCTTGGCATCGACTGGTACAAGAAGAACACTAAAGACCTTCTGGTTGATGTTACTCCTCCGATGGAACTTGGTGTATCAAGCGTAACAAAGAACGCTGGTGAAATCATGAACAAGGGTCTTGAATTCGAACTTGGCTGGAAAGACAAACTTGGTGACCTCAATTATTCTGTAAACGCCAACTTCTCAACTCTTAAGAACGAAGTTACCTACCTTGATCCCAACGCTGGTGGACGTATTCTGCAAGGTTCTTACTATGTGAACTCTATCCGCAATGCTTTTGAGGAAGGTCACTCAATTTGGTACTTCTATGGTTTCAAATTCGACAAGGTTAATCCAGAAGACGGTTCTTACACACTTGTTGACATGAACGGTGATGGCCAAATCACTGACGACGACAAGACTGATATTGGTCAGGGCATGCCGAAATACAATTATGGTATGACTATCAACCTTGAATACAAAGGATTCGATTTCACTCTGTTTGGTAATGGTGTAGGCGGTAACAGCATATTCCCGGTTTTGTTCCGCACCGACCGTCCGTACAGCAATACTCTTGAGTATTATCACAAGAATGCATGGACTGAGGACAACACTGGCGCTTCAAGACCTGCTCTTAACAAATGCTCTACCGATACTAAATATTGGGCATCTGACGACAATATCTTCAAGGGCAACTATTTCAAGATCAAGCAGATTCAATTGGGTTACACCCTTCCTGCCGACATCACAAAGAAAGCCTACATTCAAAACATGAGGGTATTTGTATCACTTGATGACTACTTCACATTCTCGAAATATCCAGGTATGGATCCTGAGACTGCAACAACTTCGACTAATGCATACCAAATGGGTATCGATATGGGTACATATCCTATCTCGAAGAAGATGGTCTTCGGTGTTAGTGTAACATTCTAAAAAAAACAAACAATTATGAATAAGTTTAAATTTTCAATACTGATAGGCGCATGTGCTATAATGGCAACTGCGTGCGAAGACAAGCTTGATGAGGATCAGAAGGGTGTGATTACACTCGATATGTTCTATCAAAGTGACGATGACGCTCAGAATGCCTTGAACGGCATGTACGATGAATTTGCTCAGGTGGTAGCCAATGGAAAATTCCTCGGCATCCACAATGCTCCGTTCTTTGCTTACAACCTTTGTGGCGACGATATTTACGCTGCTGGCGAATTCTATGGTGACAACGACTTTATGAGTCAGCTCAACGAATTCCGTTATGCTACTGACCATGAGGACTTGACTCCTCTTTATGGTGCTTACTATAGCGCCATCTACGCTGCGAACCTTGTAATTAATAAGATTCCAGAAGCCGGAGAAATGTCTGACATTAAGAAACGCTGCGTTGCTGAGGCTCGCGTAGTACGCGCTTACTGCCACATGCAACTTGGCATTGGTTGGTACGATCCACCGAAAGTAACCAAGTATCTTGATTTGAGTGCTGGTGCTGAAGACATAGCTAACAGCGACCACAATGAACTCTTGAAATGGTGCGCCGAAGAGTGTATGGATGCAATGGCTGACCTTGAAGATCGCAACGGAAAAACCGACAAAGATGGTACCGTTAAAGTTACAAAAGGTTTCGCTCAATTTGTAGCAGGCAAGGCTTATATGTTTGTTGGCGACTTTGAGAATTCAAAGAAAGCGCTGAAACCACTTGTTGAGTCTGAAAACTACGCTCTTGTTCCAAGTGATCGTATTGGCGAGACATTCCTTGCCAATGGTGATGGCAATGAGGAGCAGATTATGGCTACAAACGTTGCTGTAAATACGGCTATCTCGACATGGAGTGGAAATATCCAACGTAGTACTTGGATGTACATTAACATTATGAACTGGCGCCAAGACCATATGGCTGGTGTTCCTTCAGGATATGTTAATGGTTGGGGTGGTCTTGGTATTCGTGAGGACTTTGCTGCTGACTTCATTAAACATGACTGCGGCGTTGACCCAGGTGATCCGAAGACAAAAGACGGCATAGTTGGTGATAAAGATTACGACCCGTACGCATACGAGAAAGACCCGAAAAAAGACCAAAGATGGCGTCGTAAAGCTTGGATTAGAAACATCAAAGAGTTTATGTATGAAATGAGTTATGGTTCTGGCGACGATCAATCACTCGCAGAGAAAGAGAAAATGTCTAACAGAGGTATTAAAACTTATCTCTATGGTCAAACTCACTTCTTGGAATACAAACGCCAAGCTCGTTCAGAAGAGACTTATCCTGGTGAGGCATTCTCTACAAGAAACAACCTGATTGCACGTTTGGGCGAGGCCTACCTGCTTTATGCTGAGGCTTGCGCAAGAACTGGTGAGGCTGCTGAAGGTTTGAAATACTTGAACAAAATTCAAGAGCGTGCTGGTTCTGCCACTATAACAAGCGCTTCGGACGACCTCCTGACCGCAATTAAAGAGGAAAAACGTTTCGAGTTGTTCCTGGAAGGCTGCCGTTGGCCGGATATGGTTCGCTGGAGTTTCCAAGACAAGGGCGATGGTGTTGACTACTTCGCAAGAATAAGAAACAATGGTAAGACTGTTCCTGAACTGTACGACGCTATGTTCGATGAGAATGGTAAAGAAAAAGGCGTAGGCAATAAAGAAGAAAAACACAGATTCTATGTTTACGCTACTCACCCGAACGAAGGTAGAGGTGAGGTTGGTTTCACCGAGCCATCTGATGCTCCGGATAAATACAAATACTATCCTATCCCATTCAAAGACGTGAATGCTAACAAATTCATCAAGCAACACGCAGGATGGTAATAAAATGTCTTTAATAAAAAAGGCTGCCGAAAGGCGGCCTTTTTTATTAATTAATGGTCCAATTATCGGCACTATTGCTAAATTTGCTTTGAATTGAATAAACTTTATAAAACATATCACTATGAAAAAGTTTGGATTAACACTTGCGGCCGGACTATTGTGCATGGCCGGCTTTGCACAAATGGGTGGCGGATTCGGTGGTTTTGGCGGGAACCAAAATAGCACTGACACAATGCGCTACTCTCAAAAGTTTCTCAACATCAACTATGCGGGTGACAATGAGGTTTACCATAACCTCGACATCTATCTGCCAAAAGAGGTTAAAGAGAGTTATCCGGTAGTTGTCCACATCTACGGAAGCGCATGGTTCAGCAACAACTCAAAGGGGGCTGCCGACCTCAACACCATTTGCGCCGCTCTGCTCGACGCCGGCTACGCAGTTGTAACACCTAACCACCGCTCAAGCGGCGATGCTAAATATCCTGCACAAATAAACGATATTAAAGCCGTAATCCGCTTTCTGCGCGGCAATGCCGACAAATACAAGTTTGACACCTCGTTCATCGCCACCTCGGGCTTCTCATCGGGTGGTCATTTGGCATCGCTCGCCGCCACCACACGAAACGAAAAGGTTGCCAACGTTGACGGCTACGAAGTTGACCTTGAAGGCAATGTGGGCCAGTTTACCAATTTCAGCAGCAGCGTAGATGCCGCCTGCGACTGGTCGGGTCCTGTTGATTTGATGCACATGGACTGCGGTGAATCGATGAAAATGCCAACATCGCCAGAAGAAGTGGTTCTTGGCGTGCCAATGAAAGGTAACGAGAACCGCTACAAGGCTCTCAGCGCACCAACATTCATTGACCCTTCAGATCCCCCAATCATCGTTTGTCACGGCAAGAAAGACAATGTTGTTCCGTTCTGCCAAGGCGAAAGTTTCTACAATGCTTTGAAAGCAAAAGGTGTAAAAACCGATTTTATTCCGGTCGAAGACGGCGGACACGGTTTCAACATGTACTCGAAAGAGAATCTGGCCAAAGTAGTCAATTTCCTGAACGAGGCTCGCAAAGCGAAGAAATAATAATAACTCTCAATGATAAAGAAAGCCGGCTTAAAAACCGGCTTTTCTATTTTACTCAAACTTTTCAGCATCGGTATAACGGTGAAGGCGTCCAATTTCATCCTCATTGAAATTTGCAGGATTCTTTCCCAAATCGGGTATGTTATACGATTTAAGCATTCTATCGTAATGGTGGGGATTCTGTTGAGGCAGTACAAAAGCCTTCGAGACATTGCCTTGCTCATCGACATGGCAGAAGAACGGTTTCCCATACTGACCATCGTCGCGTTTGCTGGCAAAAACAAACCAGCGCGAATTCGATGACCAACTATGATATGTGTCGGACCACTCAGAATTTGCAGCCGACATATCAGCAATAGTGCCATCTGCCAAATTCATCATCTCCAAATCGCACTCACGATGCCAAATCGGGAAAGTTCCATAATCGGCTACGGTGTAAAGCAACCAGCGTCCGTCGGGCGATGCCTTCGGATGGCAAACAGAACCTCCACGCTCCATAGCATCCCAAACCACGCTCGACTCACCTATCTCGCCCGTCTGCGCATCGAAAGAGAATTTGTAAAGCGAATAATGCAGTTTTTTCACATCGCGAGGCAACGCAACCGTATCTGCAGCGCAATAATAAACTGACGAACCATCCGCACTGAAACATGGGAATGTCTCTAAAACATCGGTTCGAGTGAGCGATGGCGGCAAAAGCAGTTTATTGTTATCGAAATCGACAATGCACAAATCCGATTTCGAGTCGTAAACTTCAAGCCGTTTCTGACTTTGGGTATGGAACGAAGGAATTACAACATTCATTGAGAACACTCCCCAACGTCCGCTCGGATGCAAATCGCCATAAACGGTTCCCGAGAACATTGAATCGTTTTTCAGTGTCATCTTCCTCAATGTTCCCTTACTACTCAATACCGCACCTCCTCTGCGACCACGCAGATAGAACATTGTGTTCTCTCCCTTATGGATGTGGCAATTCATACAAGCATTGTTGGTGTTTCCGTACGAGGCCAAAACTCGCTCATCGAAAGTTGAAATCTTGCGCTCGAAAATCTCAACCCAGTTGGCGACTTCGTAAGCAGGCTCAACAAGTCGATAGGTAAGATATTGGTCGATTGAGTCGGGGCTAACAAAAATGCTCCATTCTCCCATTAGCGAACTGCTGATTTTAATTGAATCGCCTTTGGCTTTGTCCAAGAGTTCTTTCCATTTAGTTTCTGGTATTACTACATCACGCCCTTTCAGGCTAAACGAATAATCACCGTAACTGAATGTTGTTTCTGCCTTTCCACCTGTATAATAAAAATTCAAAGGCGCAATGTTGCACGGAATGGTAACACCGCGATAATCAGGATACATTCCTTTAGGTTCATCCGGTGCAGAACAACTGGAAACTATCGGAAGTATCAATAACAAAACCAACCTTTTAATCATCTTTATCTGCAAAATTGAAATAATACCAATAAGTATTGCCGTATTTCTCCTTCATTTTCCGCTTGTTGGCATTTGTCATCATATACGCGTCGCCGTAAGCGCGGAAATTATTGAACACTGCTTTGCTGATGCCGTATTTCTCCAACATGGCATTGGAAAGCATACCATCGCCAGCCAAATAAACTATCAGAGCCTCATCGTACAGTTGTGATTTGACCTTGCCGGGAACGTAATCCTCAATAAATGAGCCAATATCCTTCGACAGCAAATCGTAACAAAGCAAATACTCGTAAGCCATTATGTTGTCGGGATTCGACTCGAGAAGATTCCGAAGCAGCATTCGGTTTTGCCCGGCAAAAACAATGGTGTCAGTTTTTGGCACGAATGGCACTTTTTCTTTCCAATCATCGTCAATTGGGCCGCCCAAAAGCCTTTCATACTTCTTTATGGCGCAAGTGTCACCATTGATATGAGCTATTTGTGCAAGCCGGCGGTAAAAACGTTTCCCCGATTGTGTTGCTGTGAACGCCAGTCCCAACATTGTGGCATGCTCTGCCATAATAACTCCGCCCAACTGATACCAAACCTCGCCTGCACAACTGACAAACAATGGCCGGGAACCTTGTCTGATAGGTAACAGCAAGCCGTCAGCCAAAGGCTGATAATAATTCATCAACTCCTGACTCAATCTGCCTTTTTTTGCCATTGCCAGATTGTGATAATATGTACCAATCAGTGAGTGGTGGTCACGTTTGGTTAGTTTTTCCACTTTGTCCCAATTATTACGCTCGGAATTGACAATAAGACCGAACATCCATTCATTTTCGGCCGACGGCGCACCATAAACCTGCCATTCCTGAAGCAAAGGCATGTCTACGCTCCGTCCGAAAGCAAGGTAGTTGCTGAATCTAACACAAAAAAACGCAACAGCGCACGCCAAAAGAAGCATTATTGCCAATACTATCCTGATGGGCTTTATCTTATATCTCCCCATAATTCACTAAAAACAATTCTTTTTATCATTGCAACTACTCCCGTTGCGACTGACTTGTAAAAATATCTATTCTGCACAATGCCATGCACTCAAAAAGAAAAAAAAATGAGCGCAGACCTATATTTTTTGCGATACGGCCAAATTAGTTTTATTTTGTACATGAATCACTGAAACGTTAAAACAAAAACCGGGGATTAATGGAAAATTCAATAGAAAATCGTTCAATATCAATTGGTAAGGCATTCGCCATTTTGGGAATCACCCTTGCACTGACCATTCCTGCGTCAGTTGTCACGGCCGCACTGCTGAGCGTGGCGCCGGCTTTCAAGTCGTGGATAACAATGCTTGGCTACATTTTGCAATTTGCCGGCACCATTGCCGTAGTGTATGCTATTTGGAATCTGAAAGTTAGCGATACAAGAAAAGTAAAGCCGTTATTATTCCCAATTGCTTTGGCAATGACTTTCGCTCTATCGATAATCAGCGAAGCCATCTGCTCGCTGATTCCTATGCCAGACATTGTGGCACGCATTTTCAGCGAAGCAATATCGCTCGATTTTGCTGGATATATGACAGTTGGCATTGCCGCTCCAGTGCTCGAAGAGTTGGTTTTCCGTGGCATCATACTAGCCGCACTTCTTCGCCGCTACGAGCCTCGAAAGGCTATCATCTGGTCGGCAGTGATTTTCGGCATCGCGCACTTGAACCCATGGCAGTTCATTGCAGCGTTCATCATCGGTTGCGCCATTGGTTGGCTGTTCTGGCGCACACGCAGCATCTGGATTGGCATTTTCATGCATTGGGCCAACAACACGGCTGGTTTTCTTTTGGGCTACTATGCCGGCGATATGAACGTTTCGGTAATCGACTATTTCGGCGGCCCGATGAATCTCGCCATCACATTGATTGTGTGTGTATTGATCACATTCGGATGTGTTAAGGCCATTCAGAAAATTCCTGCAACTGAACCACAGGAACCGACAATGCCCGAAGGCGATTTATTGTCGTAAGATTTTGATAATCAGCGGTTGGCTGTTCGCAATGGTGATTTTCGCAAAATACAAACCTGGCTGCCAATAAACGGCTTTTGTTATGTCAAGCGAGTGCTCACCCTCAAGGTAAAACGTGTTGCCAAAATCGGTCAGGATTTGTCCTTGCGCTGAAATAATCTCAATCTGCACATTAGCCTCTACTGCCTGACTCCAGCGAATTTCAGCCTCATCGGTAAACGGATTCGGATGACACATGGCAGTTATTTCAGGCAGAGTTTCGGTTGCGCCATCAACTGACAAAGGCTCGCCTATATAATTGTCGTTCAGCGAGCCCGGTGTTCCGAATAACACTGACTTCTCCCACAACGTTGGCAGCGAATTATCATCGAACGGATTGGCAAGCGAAATCGTAAAACCATAGCCGTCAGGCAGTTTCGGCCATGACGATTTGTTGCCATACTCAACTTCGTCAATCAAATAGCCATCAGCGTCATAAAGAATCACAGAGCCTTGCGACTTCAACCCAAATTTGAAGTCACCAACTACGTTTGTCAATTCTGGCCAGAACCCCATAAACTTGCTTTTGCCTTCGCAAACAACTACATAACCATAGGCAGGAACGACTGTCCCTTTGGGGATGACAAAATCTTTCTGACGTGTTGCATCGGTCAGAATCCAACCAGTAATATCGATGTCAGCAGCCGTTGTGTTGAAGAGTTCCACCCAATCCTTTGTGTCTTGACCGCCCTCCGATTTATAATTTATCTCATTGATTACAATAGAATTATAGTCATCATCGCCTTTTTCGAAAATCGCCGTAAATGACGAGTTGCGCTTCACGGCAAGTGTTAATTCGGGATCAGAATCGCTCTTTTCCTCCCAGCCGACGAACTTATAACCTGGACGTGCAATCGCCCTAATGGTTATCGGATTGTTAGAGAAATAAATCCCTTTCCATGGGAATTCCTTGATAGTTAGGCTGTTCAACTGTATGTAGCCTCCCTCCTCGTCATTGACATCAACTACTACCGAAACATTTGAGCCAACTGACAAATCATCGCGGATAAATTGCCGCATATAGTCGGGCCGATTTTCGGCAAAAGTACGCAACCGCTTGACATTGTTCGACCAATTACCAATTGCGTGCCACTTGTTGTTGTGAAATAAAATCTCGCTTGAAATATGACTTGACAAACTATCAATCAGAGAATTAACAACATCAGGTTTAAATTCTCGGTTCAAGCGGTCGGCAAAACGATTCACAAAATCATGTTTGAATGTCTCGTTCAACAATAGTTTTTTAAGAACAAAAGCCGGTCCGGAAGATGATTGCATGCATGAGCCCAACTTGTCTTCATCATAGCCACTTGAATAAAGTCCGAAACCGAAATCAGTATCGTAGGCTATCCAGCGCCACCGGCCTCCATCGACTTGCGGACGCCAGAATTTACAGTTGTTTCCCGGCCAGTCGCCATTGTTGCAATATATTTCAAGTACCATGTACTCAATGAATTCGTCGATGTCAATCTGTGTTGAAATGTACTCGTAGTTGGTTGCATTCGACATGGAACGAGTATTTAAAAAACTCTTCACCGCATCGTAATGTGTAGTAACACCATGAACCCACGTACCGCTATTTTCCAATAAATCAACATTATCAGCATCTACCCAATTGTAATTGTTGGCAACATAGTGTTCGTTTATTTTCTCACGGATGTTCAAAATACCCCAATATTTGCCGTTCAGATAAACCACTGATGGCCGATATGCCTGAATATCAATATTGTTATTACGGACCAAACCAGTGATTAACGCATCGCGGAACATGGTGTTATACCAATCGTTGCCGGAATTGCGGAGCAAGAACGACTTAAATTCCGATATATCTTTGTCACTAAACAAATTACATTCAAATTTGTTTTTCCCATAAGCACTGCGGGCATGGAAAGCAAACGATTTCTGCGCATGGGCTCGACTCCATGCTCCTGCTATCTTCACTCCTGCATCCTGACTAATTTTGGTAGTACCATCGGGCCAGAATAGTTCAACATGCATTGGTCGTTCCCAATCTTTATGATAATTGGCGCCAAAGTGCGGATCGGCCTCTTCGGCATTGGGTCCCTCAACATAAATGCCATAATTTTCATCGTAAAGATTGTACGGATCGGTTACCAAAGAGAAAACCGGCATCGTAATTTCATGATTTGAAAATAGATACGATTGTGTTGCCGGCATCATTGGAAGCAACGTATCGCAATAGGAAATAGCGCGGAATATGGTTGTCGACGACACCTCAATGGGTCCCGAATATTCCTCCGAATTCATTGTTGGCTCTGTGCCATCAGTTGTGTAATATATCGGTGCTCCGATGTTTGAAATCATTGACACAGTAACTGTTGAATCGCACAAACCGCCTTCCGGTTCAAAGCGAACATTAACTGTTCGGGCTGTTGGGAAAGCCTTGGTTGTGTTTGCCGCTTCGGGTGTTGGGTCAGTAAAAAACAGCCATTTGCCCGAACCGTCTGCCGCCAACCCACGTGACACATTATGCGGCACGGCAGTATTATCGGTTTGGTGGACAATTCGGCCCGAGGAGTCACTCAAATAGATTGCTTCGCCATCCGATGACAATCCGAAATTGGTATGCAGATAAGTTCCCGTGTTTGTTCCTTTCAAATTAAGCACTTCATCCACTTGTCGATCACCTGGTTGCAGCGTTTTGGCTGTGAGAAACGGTATAAGAAGTAAGTCGCTCGAGGTTTCGGATATATTATGAATTCTTGCCGCAAATGTATTCTCACCCTCAAGCAGATAGTCGGCAAAATTGTCGAGATAGTACCGTTTGGTCGGCTGCGAATTGCTCAAAAGCGGATTCACATAGTCGGGCGTTGCCTCTGCATAAGATGGATCGACTCCCTTCTTTCCCAAGTTTTCACGCGCTACCTCTTTACCGTTTATGTAAACCACGAATCCGTCGTCGTAATCCAAATCAAGAATCAACTGCACGATATCGGATAAATTGCTGACATTAAACTTTTTGCGTACAAAAACCGACATTGTTCCTTGGGGCACTTGAGTAGCAACATTTGTGTTGCCATATCCGAATCCGCTTTTACCCCTCAACCATTTAGAATCATTGTATCCAACAGAATACCAGTTCTTTCGTATAGTGTCGGACCCTATTGCATAAGCAAATTCATCGCCCCACTTGATGAGTGGACTCATATACGTTTTTTGGCCAGCAGTGTACTCGTATCTATCTTTACCCGACACATACACAAGCATATACGATTGCGGCGGCATTGTCACTGCCGGGAATGTCCATTTGGCTAGATTATTCATTCTATCTGACAGATGCCAACCCTCGAGATTCACTTCGCTGTCGCTATTATTGAAGAGTTCAATCCAGTCAGAAGTATCTCCATCCTCATCGGCCATCACTGATGTCGACGGGCAATACTCGTTGATCAACACCTGCGCACAGAGTTGATTGCTTACAAACAGGACGATAATCAATATTGACAATCCAAGTCTTTTCATAACAACAATTCTGCGGCAAAAATAGCGATTGCAACCGATTGCTATTCGCATAAATCGACGAAAAAAGTGGAATTTTACACTGCAATTGTCAAAAAAAAAACGGCAGCCTACCCGACTGCCGCTTATGTGAAATAGAAAATCAGTTTACTGCTTCATCATTTTGATAATGACCGGCTTTTGTCCGACAATGGTTACTTTGGCAAAATACAATCCGGTTGCCAAATTGGCGACTTTAGTGTCGACATCGACAGAATGCTGACCTGCCTCAAACTGCCCGTCGGCCAATGTTGCCAATTTCTGACCGCTAGCAGCGAACAACTCAACAAGAACTGCTGCATCGGCTGTCTGCTCCCAAACAATGGCTGCATTGTTGTCGAATGGGTTTGGATAACACATTGCATATACCTCAACTGCAGGTTCCTCGTTCACGTTCATAACCACATTGAAACTATCGTCACCAATTGAGAAATCGATATGCGATGGTGTGAAAATTCCGTTTTGGCTTCCTGGAGTTCCATACATTTCATCTTCGCCCCAAGCCATCGGCTTTTCGTTGTCGGCAAACGGGTCAACAAGCGCCATGGTGTAGCCATTGCCATTACCGTCAGGCCAGTTTTTGCTGGCATCATATTCAAGTTCGTCAATCAGATTTCCTTCAGAATCCTTCAGACGCACTAAATCGGCCTTGCTCAAACCGAACTGAAAATCGCCAACAGCGTTCACAAGATTCGGATTATACTTCAGCATTTTGCTCAAACTTTCACAAACAACTACATATCCATAAGGAGGAATGATTGTGCCGCCCGGAATCTTGAAGGCATCTTCCTGTTTATCATCTGAAATAACCCAGTTCGAGATATCGATTGCGGCTGCGGTTGTGTTGTAAAGTTCAATCCAGTCTTTTGTATCGTAATCGTTCGACGATTTGAAGTTTATTTCATTTATTACCACACTGTTATAGTTCGCATTATCTTCCTCGAAGATTGCGGTGTACGATTCTGTACCGGCGAGTTTCACGCTGATGCCGGCATGAGTGTTCACGGCCTTATTGGCATCCTCCCAACGCACAAATTTGTAACCCGGACGTGCTATAGCGCGAATCGAAATTGGCACATTTTTGAAATAAGTTCCATTCCAAGGGAAACTCTTCAATGTAAGCGAATTAAGTTGTACATAACCAGCCTTTTCATCGTTAGTGTAAAGGGTAACTTTTGCATCAGCGCCAACATTGAAATGGGTACGCAAGTGATTACGAACATTCTTCGGACGATTTTTGGCAAAATCCTTCATTCCCTGACCATTGTTGGTGTTTTTGCCCCAACGCTGGTTGTGGTAGCCGATTTCACTTGAAATATTATTAAACAGACTATCAATAAGATGATTGACATTTTTCGGCAAAAACTCGTTGTTCATGCGGTCGGCAAAGCGGTTGGCAAGAGCATTGCGGAATTTCTCATTCTTTGTCAGATTGCGGAACAGGACATTTGCCCACGTATTGCCGTGAGTATCTCGTTCTTCAAGACATGTTCCCAACTTGTCGTCACCTGACTGGTCGCGCCAAATTGAGTAGCATTGGTCTGTATCGTAAAGGAACCAACGCCAGCGGCTGCCGCGCTTGGTCGACTTCCAAATCTTGACATTGTTGTGCGGCCAGTCGTTGTTTGATGCGTAAATTTCCGATACCATGTACTCTATATACTCATCAATATCGACAAGCGAGCATACATACTGGTAGCACTCGTCTTTTGCCAAATCGTTTGATTCAATGTAACTTATCAGTGCATCGTAATCTTTACCATCACCTTCCGACGGTGAAATTGTTTGGGTAACATCGCTTGCAGCCATAAGGTCGACATCGTCGGCACTCACATACGGATAGTGGTTTTCAATATAATCCTCGTTCAGTTTCTCGCGCAAGTTCAGAATGCCCCAATACTCACCATTAAGGAATACAACAGCAGGCTGATAGGCCTGAATATCAATATTATTACCTGCCACCAAATGGGTAATCATGGCATCACGGAAATGAGTTCCTCCAAAATCGTTGCCCGAATCGCGCAAGGTGAACGATTTGAATCTGAACAATTCAAGTTCGTCGAAGAGTTTTGCATTGAAATATTTGGTTCCGTAGGCCTTGCGAGCATGCATTGCCATCGATTTCTGATCATTCATGCGGCTATAGGCGCCCGAAATCTGCACTCCGGCATCCTGACAAAGGACCAAACTGCCATCAGTCCAATATAACTCAATGTGAACTGGTTTTTCCCAATCGTTATAATAGTTGGCACGACGTGGCGATGCGTTCAAATCAGCATTTGGACCTTCCACATACAAGCCTGTATTATAATCCCACAAGTCATCCGGCTCCATTGTAAGCGAGACAACAGGCAAATCGAATTTAGCATCGTGATTATTAATATACTTGATCGGATCAACTGTGACGGTCTCGTTGTGGCCGCCCCAACCACCCCAGCCGCCCCAGCCGCCGCCTCCACCATCGTTGTCAGACACCCATCTGGTATCGGTGGTAATTGGTGCACCATCATGCATATTGCGGTTCACCCAGCGCAAGCGGCTGCCGAAAATGTACGATTGAGTTGTCGGCTGCGCGGGCATCAGATTGTCATCGAAAGTGATGGCGCGAACAACTGTTGTCGAGTCAATTGTTATCGGACCTGTATAAAGCAGGCTGTCGGCAGCGGTTGGCACCGTGCAGTCGAGTGTATAATAAATGGGGGTGTTGCCGCCCGATTTCAACGTAACAGTAACCGCCGATGTGAACACTCCGCCCCTCGGTTCAATATCTACCGTGCTTGTTTTTGATGTAGCATATGTTTTTGTTGTATTGGCCGAATCGGGTGTCGGTTCAGCAAAAAAGAACCATTTGTCGCTGCCATCGGGGAAGAGGCCGCGACTCGCGTTGCACGGCATTGAAATGCTATCGGTCTTGTGGATGAGGTTCCCGTTGGCATCCGACAAGTAGATTGTTTCGCCATCACTCGACATATTAAAATTTGTGTGAAGCGGCTTGCCGGCCACCGCACGGTCCTTGCCCGAAGCATAAACAACCATAAACGCTTTCGGCTGCAAACTAACATCGGGGAATGTCCATTTGGTGAGATTGCCTGACTTGTCGGAAAGATGCCAGCCTTTAAGACTGACGGCCTCGTCGGTAGTGTTGTAAAGTTCAATCCAGTCGGAATTGGCCTTATCTTCATCCTGATGGATGGTGGTTGTTGAGCAATATTCATTGATCACCACCTGCGCATCTGTCTGAACACCAAAAAGTAATGTCGCGGCAACAGCCACGCAAAATTTCAAATTTCTATTCATATAAAATTCTTTTTGCACCTACGTGCGTTAAAAAACGGCCAAAAGTAGACAAACTAAAACAAAACGGAAGTTTTTTTATACAGAAAAACCTTTTTCGGCTACCAATGGCCGCTCCTCACCATCCATTTCCAAACAAAAAACGGCGGTCCGATTACGAACCACCGTTTTTAAGAATCACAATTATGAAATCTATTGTTTCATAATCTTCAAGATTATCGGATTCTGGCCATCAACTGATACCTTGGCCAGATAAACTCCTGATGTCAAGTTGCTAACAAAGTTACCAATGTTGATGTCGTGGCGGCCCTGAGCATACCAACCGTTGCAAATTTGCGCCAAACTGCTGCCAAAAGCATTGAGCAACTCAATCCGCACGTTGGCGTCAGCAGGCTGCGACCACGAGATTACAGCATCGCTAACCACTGGGTTCGGATAGCAAACTGCAGACAAACTAACCTCTTGGAAATCCGCAATGTCAACACTAGGAGTAGGCGGTTCTGGAGTATAAACAAAATTGACTGTTTCGTTCGGATTGCTCAATTCGTGCGATGGCTTAAACAAGCCGTTTTGTGCGCCTGGCGTGCCATGCATGTCGTTGTCATTCCAATATTTAGCAATTGAATTATCGGCAAACGGGTCGGTCAGAGCAAGTGTTTTGCCAGTACCATTAGCCTCGCCCCACGATTTAGAATATGTAACCTCATCGATAAGTTTACCCTCTGAATCAAAGAGTTGCACTTTATCATCTTTGCCTAAACCAAATTTGAAATCACCCACATAGTTGGTCACTTTCGGGTTGTACTTTATAAGCTTGTTCTGATTCTCGCAAACCACCAGATAACCGTAAGGCTCGATAATTGTTCCTGCTGGGAAGGTGAAGGCTTTTTCAGGCTTTTCATCGCATATTTTCCAACCCGAAAGATTGATTGCCGCCGGAGTGGTATTGAAAAGTTCAATCCAATCTTTTGTGTCAAAATCGTCAGCCGATTTACAATTTATCTCATTTATAACCACGCTGTTATGCACAGCACTACCATCAGGTTCAAAAACAGCGTTAATCGAGGCTTCACTGCTCAAAGTGAGAGCAATACCAGCGCTGGTACTTATGGTTGCCTTGTTTTCGCTATTCTCCCAACGCACAAATTTATAACCCGGTCGCGCAACTGCACGCAATTCAACAGGAACATTCTTGAAATAGAACCCATCCCATGGGAACTTTTTCAATGTCAGCGAGTTGAGTTCAATGTAACCAGCCTTGCTGTCATTGGCGTCGAGAGTTAGCATCACATCTTCGCCCACATTGAAGTGCTTGCGCAAATGTTTCCGCATATTGGATGGACGTAATCTTGCGAAATCTTTCATTCGATTACTGTTGCTTTCGCTGCCACCGCCCCAGATATATGTGTGATACTGCATTTCGCTTTTTATGTTACCATAAAGACTGTCAATCAAATGATTGATGTTTGCCGGCAGAAATTCGTAATTCATACGGTCGGCAAATCGGTTGGTAAGTTTGTTGCGGAAAGTTTTGTTTTTCACCAAGTTGCGCAGCAAAACATTCGACCATGTATCACCGTTTTTGCCTGTCTCAGACAAGCATTTTTCCAACTTGTCGTAACCTGGGAGGTCCTCATCGCGTTCCCAAATATTGTACGACTGGTCGGTATCGTAAAGCATCCAACGCCAACGTCCACCATTCTTTTTCGATTTCCACATTTTCACGTTGTTGTGCGGCCAGTCATCGTTTCCGCCATATATTTCAGTAACAAGATACTCAATGTACTCATCAACATCAATTTGTGCAGCCACCTGCTGGTAGTTGGCGTCATCGGTCAAGTCGTGAGAATTGATAAAGTTCATCAAAGCGTCGTAGTCTGTCAAATCGCCTTCCGATGCCGTTATTCCTTCACCTTTCCCTGCTAGAATATCAACCTTGTCGTGATCGACATGCGGATAGTGGCTCTCGATGTAGTATTCATTCAACTTCTCACGCATGTTCAAAATGCCCCAGTATTCGCCGTTCAGATAGACAACAGCAGGCTGATATGCCTGGATATCAACATTATTATGCGCCACAAGATGCGTAATCATAGCATCACGGAAAAAGGTACTGCCAGCGTCGTTACCCGAATCGCGCAACACAAACGACTTGAACCTCTCAATATCGAGTTCATCGAACAATTTTGTCTCAAAATATTTCTTTCCGTAGGCATTACGGGCGTGCAGAGCAAACGATTTTTGGCTGTTGCTTCGACTCCATGCACCGGCAATTTTTATACCTGCATCCTGGTCCAGTCGTTTAGAACCATCAGTCCAATAAAGTTCAACGTGAACTGGTCGCTCCCAATCCTGATGGAAATTGGCGCCGTAGTATGGCTCCACGTAGGTGGCGTTGGGGCCAAAAACATAAATACCAGTTAAAGAGTCCCAAAGATTAATTGGCGCAGTAGTGAGTGAAACCACTGGCAAATCGAACTTCGAAGGATGCTCTTGAACGATATGCGGATTGTAAGCCATAACCGAATCGCGGGCAAAATCGAGGATATCGCCACCATTATTGAGATGCTCAATAAGCGCGTCGATATCCACGCTATCGTCAATGAAATATACATGGCGCTCCGTAATAACCTCACCTGTTTCCAATTGTCGATAAAGCCAATGCAGTCTGCTCGGGAAAATGTAGGATTGCGTTGACGGCTGGCCAGGCATCAAATCGCCATTGAAGGTCATGGCGCGTATGACAGTGGTACTGTCAACCGATATTGGGCCGGTGTAAAGCAGACTGTCGCAAGCCGTCGGCTCGGTGCAATCAAGTGTATAATAAATAGGTGTATTACCCTCGGTAGAGAGAGTCACAGTCAATGCCGCTGACTGAAATCCGCCCTCAGGCGAGAATTTCACACTTGTGGTTGCCGATGAGGCATAAGCCTTGGTGGTGTTGGCTTTGCCTGGCGTTGGCTCAGCAAAGAATACCCAGCCTCCGGTGCTGTCAGACGCCAGACCACGGCTAGCATTACACGGAACCGGCAGTGTGTCAGTCTGATGCACGATTTTCCCAGCAGTATCTGCAAGGAAAACAGCCTCACCGTCCGACGAAATATTAAAATTGGTGTGCAGATAACTGCTGTCTGTAACCGTGACAAGGTCTTTGCCCGATGCCATTACAAGCAAGAAACCACCGGCTGGAATTTTCACAGAAGGGAATGTCCATTTAGCGGGATTCGCCTCATCGTCTGACAAATGCCAGCCTTTCATGTCGACTTCGGCCGACGAGGTGTTGAAGAGTTCAATCCAATCCGATTCCTCTTTGTATTCATCTAAGAATGTGGATGTTGACGAACTGTACTCGTTAATCACAATTTGTGCGTTGGTATGAGCACAAAATAGCAGAGTTGCGGCAATAGCCGCGCAGTGTTTTAGTTGTTTCATAATATAACAGTTAATTGTTTAAACGCTCAAATATAGTAAAAAACAAACTAGACTATCTGTTTAGTACTATAAATTCACAAAAAAAATTGCATTAAGCGTATAGAGGACAACAATTACGCTTTAAGCCGAACAAAATTCAACTACGTAAAAAAACAGAGATTTAGAAGCCAAAATTCCCTGCCGAACGCCTCAACCTTTGTTGATATGACGGCGAAGTTTGCGCATATTATTCAGGAAAGTTTTGCGCACTATCGGGTCCTGCGCCCATTGAGGATATTTGGCCGGCTGAGTTGACTGAGTTGTGAAATTCACACTTACGGTATTCTCGCTCACTGGCACAATCTCCCATCTAGCGCTGAAAGTATCAAGCCTTTCAATATCTTTCTTTTTCGGGATCAGATCAGTTTGCTGGTCGATGCTGACTAAAATGCGATCGGCAGAACGAGTCACGGTATATTTCGACACAATATCCTGTTTGCCAATAGGCCAGGGAGCATCCATTAACGTATAAACAAACCATTCGTTGCTATTCAGACGCCTAACTATGCGGCATTCCTCAACATTGCTCATCCAAATATCAGTTTTATTAGGATCAACAATAACTGCCAACAAATCATCGGGCTTGCAGTTCAGCACCATCTTGCCTTGACGTTCACGAGCACGATTTTTCTCAACCGATATCCAACGTTCAAACACTTTAATATCGGTATCAGTATCTTCGGTTACAAGAACCCACTCGGCATCTTTATCCGCATCTCCTGCGAAAAGAACATTAGTTTGCAGCAACAAACTGATTGAAAGGAAGATGGACCAAATTATACGGCTTATTGTCTTCATGTTTTTTTCAAAAACGCTGCGAAAATAATAAAATATGTAAGAATGCAAACTGAAATTTCAAATTTTGAGCAAAAAGTTTATTAACAGTTTCATTCATCGGCACATTAATCATCACGTTTTCTGCGGAGTACGAATTGTTCATTTTTATCCATAACAAACTATAAAAATACAATTGTCAGATTCGGTGACGTCATTTTATGTCCGTTCCGATGTCAACGCCATAAATTATTTTAACTTTGCCAAATCAAAGTGAAAACTATGGATTTATTGGAAAAACTGAAAGATGGTGCGTTTTGGAAGCGCAATCTTATCCGCGTGGGCAAGTTTGCTGGATTCTATCTAATTGTGTTTATTGCACTTGCATTTTTTCTGCGAGTTTACACTCATCACGGACACACAATTTCGGTGCCTGATTTTAAAGGTCTTAAAATGAGCCGTGCGCTGCAGATTGCCAAACATGAGAATCTTCAACTGCAAATCATCGATTCAACATTTATCGACTATATGCCGAAAGGCTGCATTGTTGACCAAAGCCCCCGTCCTGGAACGCACGTGAAAAGAAACCGCACAATTTTCATCACCACCAATGCGTTTAACAGAGCAAAGGTTTCGGTGCCGAAGATTGTCGGACTGTCGTACCGTCAGGGCAAGGCTACGCTTGAGATGCACGGTCTGCACGTCGGACAGTTGATTTATAAGCCCGATTTCGCACAAAACAATATTTTGAAACAAATGTTTGAAGGACAAGAGATTGCGGAAGGAACACGCATCGACAAGGGCTCGCGCATCGACCTTGTGCTGGGCGACGGCCACGGCAACAATGCCACTCCCCTGCCCAACCTCAAGGGGCTAACTCAATTTGAAGCCACCAACGAACTGAACAACGCATACCTGAACGTGGGCAATGTTGTGATTGAGAACGCTGCCACTGCCGCCGACTCAATGAACGCACGCGTCTATCGTCAGGAACCTGCATACTTCGGGTCAGGCGCACGCGCCACACTGGGCGGCCGCGTCGACATTTGGCTGCGGGCTGAATCGCGAACCGAAACCGAAATTGGTGAATCAATCAATCTGGATGAATAGAATCATTGCTATAGC